>Ga0065711_1039109_pt1 | contig 18119 bp, 10 predicted proteins | sample Hoacrofraction12_FD_59098 | JGI IMG/M metagenome (GOLD analysis project Ga0065711, IMG submission 59098) | Hoatzin crop microbial communities from Cojedes, Venezuela - Epithelial fraction 12 v2 (version 2) | ecosystem: Host-associated > Birds > Digestive system > Esophagus > Crop | place... | reverse complement strand
CCTTCCCTTCCCTTCCCTTCCCTTCCCTTCCCTTCCCTTCCCTTCCCTTCCCTCTTCTCTTTTATTCTTCTCTTTGTTCTTTTCCCTTTCTCACTCAGAAAGAAATGTGTATCTAGAAAAGCACTTGGAATAAAACCCCTTGCAAAAAATGAATGCATTTTTGCATTAGAAAAAGTATTCAGCGTTGTTCATTACTTTGAACTCTTTGTGCAAAAGCTCTGCAAGTTATATAAGAAAAAGCTTTTAAAAGGGAACTTCAATATTTTTTCATTTGTAATTAACTTTTAGGTACATTGAACAGGTAAAGTATATTTTAACAGGTATACTGAACAGGTAGGTGTATCTGTTTTCTTATATGTAAATTCAAAGTTCAAAGACAGAGTATTCAGATGCTGTTCTTTTTCTTGTCTCTCAGTTGCAATAACTGTTTTAAGTTAAAGTGGTTACTCTCATATCAAACGGCTATGAGTCAATGGGAACTCAGGAACATTGAAGTGATGTCTTGGATGAGGTGCCACTGTATATGTACATAGACCTGGCCTCAAAAACACGCTTAGGTCTTTCAATTTCTTATTCATGACTAGCTTCATCTGTTTCAAATGAGCTGACCTCACATGCCCAAAATCAGACAAAGCAAATTTAAGTTTAAATTTGGGGGGGTAAGGGGGGAGGGCAGTAAAATGTAAGCAGTAATAAAACGTGCAGGTGTTTTTTAAAAGATATTTTGTGATTGCATTTTGATAGCTAGAGAAGAGACTGTATATACCAGTGGGTTTACATCCACTAGCGCAGCTCTCCCTTGAAAAACACGAGCTGAAAACTATCCTGAAGCTAATCATAACAAACTGATTTTTGTCACAAGCAAACTTTTTTGTCTCTAAATTGTATTGTGGTTCTAAGAAGTTTTTGTAGTGCAATTCTTTGTGAATGTGTCCACAGTATAAACTCTGACGTCTCTTGTGAAAAAAGAGTGCGTTTTTGTTGCCACTTGTGATGGAAAAATTTCAGAATATATGAAGCTCGTAAAGTGAACACTCTGCAGATGAAAGATAGGGTTCAGGACCTTGCGCTGCCCTTCTGGATGCTCTTTCTTATCTAAAACACTAATGACAAAGTTTTGTTCTTCAGATATAATTATCTAATTTGCTGTGGAGGTCCAAAAAGGTAAGAGATAAGCAGATCTCTGTATTATACTTACCTCTGTGGGTATTGAAACTCTCTTCCCATAACTGTTGCAGACACAGACATCAAGAAATTGTGCATTGCCACAGCATCCAGGGGTCAGATCCTGCAAGACTTAGTCTTTTCTGCAGTGCACACATTCCTATAAGTTTCGTTGGAGACAAGCCCTTGATTTGACCCAGAATCTTAGAAAATAAGAAAATTTAAAAAATAACACAAAATAGTCAGCTTTTTCCCCCTTTGTTCTTAGCTTCCCCCCTCCCCTCCCCCCCCAATCATGTCTCCAAATTCCTCTTCACCTCAGTAAGATTTTGACATTTGGGAAATACTCACTTGAAGAAAAGGAGTAAAACGGTTTGGCACAAGGGAGCTGCAGCTCTTCAGTTCCCGTTAGAATTTCTGAAACGACAATAGCTGAAAGGTTAGAGCAAAACCTATTAGAAAAGAAAAGTTGAGGTAAATCAGGTGAGCTCATCGAAGAAAATAGGGAAAGATTGGTTCCCTTTTGGGATTAGGTCTAATTAAGGTGAGCAAGCAGCTGTGCCTGTTTGGAATAACAATTGTGCTAGCATGTCACTTTTTTTCTGCTTAGTTGAAATTTATATAGTTTGGGAATGGTTGATGTAAGAAAATTAGAGCTCATTTAGAATCTGTTGAAAGGACACTGCGCCTTCATTATTAGTTTTGCATCTGAATTTTCCTGGGGCTGTCCTCTCACTGTTATAGGTAATGGATTTTTCCCCAGATGTAATTGGATGAGTTTAATTTTTTCTTTCATTACCTGTCTAGAAGCCCTCTGCCCCTATTTCCCTTTGTGTTTTATTAGGACTGTAACCCCTATTTAAATAAAGGCTTTGATTGTGATTATATATGTTCAATCAGCACTTTCTGATTGAATAGTTCTGGTCACACAACGCTCTTGCCTAGCATTTTTCACTAATTACATTTTAGCTATGGTTGTGTACTGTAGAACTTAAAACAGTGTTTGTTTTATACCTTTAAACTCTGTCTAAAAGTTGCATCTTCCATGGGCCAAAGTACTTACAGCAATTGTAGGCATTTTCTGATACTCAGGTATATGAGCTGAGCTATGGGTCATTCTACCAGGTCACAGTAGTTGCCCACTAAAAAGATACAGCACTGATTACATCCTCTCCAGAGTCTTTGAACTCTGAAGTCCAAATGAAGTCGGCTACTTTTTAAAAATCTTCTCTAGTTTTGATTTTCAGAGCTTTCTTGTGGGTATTGGGTTTTGTTTTGTTTGTTTGTGTGTTTGGTGGTTTGGTGATTTTTTTTACATTTCAAGACATATTTTTTCCATTTGCATGTTTTAAAATTACTATATAGTATGTAAAAAGATGTTGAGTTTTCTGCTGTCAGAAATGACTATAGAGGAACTAATTTGTGTCTTACAAACTGTTTCTGATGTCATTCTGCTATTCTGGTATTCTCATACAACAGAAACTACACTACGGTGAGCAAGGAATTCCATTTTATGCTTCTACATTTTACAAAGTTCATTGGAAATGAACACCTTCCTGTAAAACCCCCTCAGTATCTTTAGTTAATTTAATTAGTATAAGAGACCTAATGAAAATTTTTGCTTACAGTTGTTAGACCCAAATCAGAAGTATAACTCTGGAAAACAAAAGACCCATCTTTTTCCAGCCTCATACAGTAATACATAAAATATATTTATTTCCAAGGTGCTTAAATTACCATGCCAGTTTAAGACTGCTTGAGCTAACAGCACTAAGCTTGAGACTTTGAGGTCATTTATGCCTCTTTAAGGTGAATGCAAGTTGTTTTGAACACTTGACCAATCAAAATGGTAGTGTTTAATATCATTCTTCTCTACTTTTTTATACCTTTCAGGAAAAGTGATTACACAAAGCTGCAAAAAACCTGTGTCTAGTCTGACACAATTTGCAGGTGCTCCCTGCTCCACATCTCCAGATCTATAGCTAAGGCTAAAGAATCTAGCTCAGGATTTAAGAGTGGAGAAGGTACCAGAAAATCTCAGTTTTTCTTGTAGCTGGGGAAGGGACCACTAAAGTCGAGATCTTTAGTTCAAATTAAACAAAGCTATCACCAGCTGTATCACCATACATCAACCACTTACTACCTTACAGAATTTGCTTTTTCAGGGTATAAGTGGTTCAAGATATTGAATGGACACCTTATTATCTATACATTTCCAGCATTATTTTGCTATCTGCAGATGCAATTCTAGGAGATCTATTTGGTATTTCGGCTTTGAAACATTTTCATCCACCACATTACCACAAAATGACTAAACAGTGGGTGGTTATAAGAGATCACTATTGGAAGAACTTACAGATTGCTTTTATTACCATCCTATTGTGCATACCAACAGCTTGTGTCCCTCCGTACATATTTATATAACTTAGATACTTTAGAATTCTTTTATCCTGAATAATTTCAACACCACAAAAAAGCTGCTTCAAAACCAATAGACAATCTCAATGTATTATAATAATAATAATAACAATAACAAAAACAACGATAATAGAACGTTGTACTTATAATAAAAGTAAAATTAAGTTTCTCACCTTAAGAATGTATTAGTTACTGAGTTTCTTTGGAGAATTGTCATCAGGAGTAACATGATGAATTCAAAACAACTACCAAACTTCTTAGTTTCAGAGATCGAAAGGCAAAGTACCAAGGATTTTACTGAAAAAACAAATGCTGCTTCTAAAACAGGAAGAAGCTAAGTCATGAGAATGGGTGGAAAATAACATTAAATCTTCAACTTGCAACACAGTGGAGTAATAAGCTTTAGAAATTTTTGTACCCACTCTACTAGTTCTATTTGCTTGTCCCATTTTTCTCCTTGATTGTCCCTACTGCATGCTTAGTGTCCCCAATTAGCACTAAACCAATTTTTATTTTTGATAATGATTCTAAGGTCTGCTCTTTAAGAATAATATAGACACAAACTAGTTCCTAACAGCCCAGGAGCAAACTTCTTTCTTGTTACACATAACAAAGGCAATACAGAGCTAAGCATTCACTATCAACAGAGTGAAGGAAGAAAGCAAAATAAAGATCAGATAATTTGTAAAAAAAAGGCAGAGGTAACATAAGAACGACGAGCTCTATGAGCCAAATGCTGGTTTCATATGTTCCAGAGCAAGATATGTCTGCTAATAGTTCTTACAGCACATTTACAAAAGCATCACTGTTTCTGAAACAGAATATGTGAAGATGGTATTTAAGAGAATGATTTCAAAAGAAAATACACTGAAGTTAAGTAGAATTTTTATTAGTGATTCCTATGGAACATAATGAGATTAATAATGAGAATTTTTGAAAATTGCAGCAAGAAATACTGATACCAACAAGAGATTCCTTGCCGATCTCTTCCCTTTTCAAAATATTTTCATAGTTTTAAGAAAAATATACAGTGAGAAATATAGGTGCCTTGTATATACAACATACATATTGCAGACTTTCATGCTTTATTTTCATTCAAAAATACTGAAAATAACCAAAGAATATTGACTTGATATTCGTATTGCAAATAGCTTTGTGAACATCTAAATAAAAGCTGTAATGAAGTTACATCAAACAAGCAAGTAATGAATTTTTAATTTTATTTTATTGAGTATGAATTTTCATAATTCATTTTTTCTGTCCTCATATTGAAAACAGCATCTGCTACTAAGCATGATCCTCAGTTAAAAGTGAAATGAAAAATAAAAGACAAATGTCTTTCTCAAGGGAATTGAAACTAAAGTGCATATCTTACTTCCTATTACTTTTTTTTTTCAAAATCAAAAGAATAACAGTTGGTTGTGGGTTTTTTTTTCAGCTCTTCTTTTTCTATTGAGTTTTTAAGGAATTGCTTCCCAGAAGTTCCAAATCTCACATGGCAGAGACAGTAGTATTTTCTTTTTTGCCTTTTGAAGCATATTCTAAACATTAGTATTAGTTTATTTGGTTGGTTATATCTTTTAGTAACTAATAATGGCATTGATATAATATTTTCAGTGCAAAAACATTCTAGACTTCAGTGCTTAATGCAAATGAGCTCTGTTTTGTAGCAGGAATTAACAAATTTACTCATTACCAAGCTCTGTAAGGAGTTATAGCCACCAATGGATAGCTAAAATTAGGGTGGTTATCTAACCTAAGTCTATAACATTTTGTAGTATAAGGAAATTATCCTCCACCCTACAATAAGCCTTTTGGGGCAAATTTAACTTTAGAGAATGTACTTACTAGGGGTATGCAAATAATGGATGTTTTTGTGAATATTTATTCAAATAGAAAGAAATCTCTGTGATTATTTAATCTCTGTGATCTTTTATGGCAGTCATGAGTTCTTATTTTGTTGACATTAACACTTCCAAAACTGAAAATGTGTTGTATAGGATTTCTTTATTGAAATAGTAAGTTACCTTTTTATTCTCAACTGAGCAACTTATGCAAGTAGTCAGGCTTCATATCCAAGTTCTCAAGTGCTCAGTAAAGTCATATTATTTTTAGGTTAAAACTATGATGATACAGATGCTTTGTGATCTTCTAAAATATTTTGAAGTTGTACTGTAATTGTTGATGGGTTTTACAATATTTTTTGACAAAATAAAAAAGTGATAGCTATTTTTCGTTGATAACATTCACCCAAGGGAAATGGATATATAAATACATTTTATTTCATCCTTGAGAGGACATCTGCATCTGACAGATACAGACACGTACATTTAAGTAAGATGTATTATAGGAGAAATCAGTGTCTAAGCACCCATTATAGTTAAAGGAGATCTAATTAAAACAGACTCTAGATGGATATTTAACTGAAAAACTGTAGAGGCTTGACTTAGATGCCTTTATAGTCAGCCTAGGTTATTTGACAGACCCTCGCATTTTTTCTGCAGATGTTGCTCCGGATTGGCTTAGGTGTAGTGTGGGTGTCATGTTCCAAGTCAACACTGACATGTTTGGATAGGTTGGCTTTGGACACCTTAGCATAGGCAACTAAACCGAGCCACATGACCTGAGTGCCTCTTTGTCCTCCACTAATGCTGAAAAAAATGCAGGATGTTGCAGTGTATTGCCTGTGGGCAGGAGTCTTCCAATCAGATGAGTACAGGCAAATTTTTGTTTTTTTGAGACATACATGCTGTATCTTTAGTAAATGAACAGCCATTTAATAAATAAAAAAAAAAAAAAAGAAAAAAGAGTATTTTTCAAGTTGAGAGAATTTAACTTGACTAGTAACACATTCGAAGGACTTGGCTTCAGAAAGGCTAACAGGACATTTTAAATTATGATATACTATTTCTATAAAAGTTGAGTGGTACGCAAAAAATAATTCAGTGTTCAGGGCAGTAAAAAGAAAATAGCAAAGAAGGAATAGCTGCAGCACTATGGTTACAGATCTCAACTGAAAGAAAATGGAGCTGGAAGATGTCTGTTTTACATGAAGCTGGCTAATTATCCGGTGTGGAATACATGAACAATCTGAAGAACCACAGATACAATGAAGCTGAATGAAGAAATAATAGGAGCAATAGTAGTAACAGCAGCATAACTGATAAGAATCATAGTAACTCTACATTAATTTGAAATTTCCATGTCTATATTAACTAATATTTAATACCTCCAATATTAATAAAAGTTAGAGTCCAACTGCATTATCCTTGTATAATCTAACCCAATGCATGTTCTGCTCCTGGCTGCATTGTGCAGAGCATCCAGCTTACAGCAGGTATAACTCAGCTAACTTCCACTCACAACTTGGAATGTCTTTGGGAAGAGCTTGTCACCAGAACATCAATGTTACTGTTTTGGCCATGATCAGCAGCGAAGGGCCATGCGGTCGCTGTACCGCCCCTCCTGCCACTGAGGTGGGGAGGAGAATGGAAAGAAAAAGGCAAAAACTCTTGGGTTGGGATAAGGGCAGTTTAACAGAACTGCAAACAAAAGCGAACAGTAACAACAACAATACTGATAAGCAAAACATACAAAAGAAACAGTGAAATGCACGTAGAAACTCTCACTGTCCAATGCCCTGTGCGCTCCCGAGCCATGGTTAACTTCCCCTGGCCCGCTCCATGGGATCTTAGAGGTCTTTTTCAACCTATGATTCTATGATTCTGTGCTTGGATTTGATGATCTTATAAGTCTTTTCCAACCTATTATACTGTGATCCTCCCCCACTGGAACCCAACATGACAGAACATGGTACCAAACACCCTGTTTTGTTTGGACAGTTTGGGTCAGCCTGCCCACCTGTGTCCCCTCCTGGCTTCTGGTGAAAATTAACTCTGTCCTGGCTGAACCCAGGACATTCTCCATTCCTTATTCTACACCTCTATATGCTGTATTCTACCTCATGCCCAGGTCCCCCATTTTTCCAGTTAAACACCACCACTTCTCCTGTCTTTCATACATACCAACAGGTATCATTCCCTTAGTTTTTGGATCATCCTTCTAAGGTGTCTGCTGAGTTCATTTAATACACGACTTCAGGCTCCATCTGTTCTAAGTCAGTCAGGGCAGGAGGGTTAACGTGTGGTGATGGGTGATGGCATGCTGACCCCAGAGCTCATGGCTGATGTATCTAGCATGGCCCATGCCCACGGTTTGCAGGTTGAAGATGTTGATCTTGATGAAGTTGCAGTGTGTCACTTGTTGAAGCCACATACAGTCCCATCACCGCTGTACTTTGCTGGGTTTCTTCAAAGTCCATCCTTCATTAGTCTGGGTGATTCTTACTGTGATACTACTGAAAGAACATAGAACAATTATAGTAATGATAACAGATGACAGGGTTATTTAGCAATTGACATTATACAGTTTATTTATTGACTATTCTCTCCCAAAATCAAATCCCCATGACGTACACATCAGACTTCCCCATCCTGCTGCATCACTCAGCGGGTACACATAGGTCCTTCAGCAAAAGCAATCCCTCAGATGAGTTTACATTTGCCTGAGGCAGGACTAATCCAGACTGTCTTCCCTAACACATTCCATATGTGCACTATGGGGACTTTATCCCCTTCTACGGGGCACTGAGGTTTTGACTGGGCAGGACCAGCCCGGTTGGTGGATCCTCTGGTGTTAACCAACCAGGTGGCCTTTGCTAAATGACTATCCCAGTTCTTGAAAGTCCCATCCCCCATTACTCTCAGAGTGGTTTTTAGCAGTTCATTGTACCATTTGATTTTTCTAGAGGCTGGTGCATGGTAGGGAATGTGATACACCCACTCGATACCATGTTCTTTGGCCCAGGTGTCTATGAGGCTGCTACGAAAATGAGTCCCTTTGTCCGACTCCATTCTTTCGGGAGTGCCATGTCACCACAGGTCTTGCTTTTCGAGGCTCATGATGGGATTCTGGGTGGTGGCATGGGGCACAGGGTAGGTTTCCAGCCATCCGGTGGTGGCCACCACCATTGTAAGCACGTAGTGCTTGCCTTGGTGGGTTTGTGGCGGTGTGATGTAGTCAATCTGCCAAGCCTCCCCATATTTATATTTTAGCCGTGGTCCTCCATACCACTGAGGCTTTACCCGCTTGACTTTCTTGATTGCAGTGCATGTTTCACAGTTATGGATAACCTGTGCCATGGTGTCCATGGTCAAATCCACGCCTCGTTCATGAGCCCGTCTGTATGTTGCATCTCTTCTTTGACGAGATGAGGTGTCACGAACTCACTGAGCTATAAAGAGTTCACCCTCATGTTGCCAGTTCAATATGAGGATGTTGCTCTCCATACAAACTTCCTCCACATGGGTCGTGTGCACTGGACTGCATCTGGGTCTGTGGGTAACTGCGGATTTTCCGGGTCATAGTAAATCAGCTCCCGCACAGCCAATTCCCTCAGGTACTGGATATCCCTCTCCCTATTGGTCCACTTGCCTGGATAACACACAACATCCTCACTGAAGGGATACCTTTCCCTCATGCCTGACAGATGTTGCCTCCAGAGGCTGAGGGCTTGTGCCTTTTTTTCAATGGCCTTGTCAAAGGTCCCTTCCCTGGCCAGGGATCCCAGCTGCTTGGCTTCCAAGCCCCCTAATCCCAGCACCGCAGAAACCAAGTGACAATGTGCTCCCCTGGCTGACAGCTGAAATCTTTCCACACATCTTGCAGCTCATCTCCCTCAGGGACAGGGACCGGCTGATGGTCTCTGGCTCTGCCTCCTTCTCCTGCTTCTGTGGTGGGCGTGGCTCATTGTCATCCCTCACAGGGCGATCTAACTTCTTTGCATATTTCTTTTCCTGTACAGGAGCCACTGATACTGGAATGGGTTGGTTTACAGGCTCAGCCACTGTGCCACTGAGGCTTACACAGTCACAGTACCAGCTGGGGAAACTGGAGCAGCCCCTGCGATTGTGACAGTGGCAGCCTTAATGCTGGTCTTGGGGGCTGGGACAGCCTCCGGGGCTAGAGCCTCTGCAGAGCAGGCTGGGTGAGCTGGGGCAGTCGCAGTGCCTGTCGCTGCATTTCCCCCCTGCCCCTTCCGCTTTGGAGCACTAAAGAGTTTTGAACAGGGCTCGGTAGACGTGGCCAGATCCCAGTACCTTGCAATAATTTGTGTCTCCCTGGAATTCCCAGGGTGGCAGCACACTTCTTCCAAATACTTTACTAGTTTGTCAGGATTCTGCATGTGTTCAGCCGTGAGGTTCAAAATCACTGGGTGTGCCCACCGTCCTAGATACTTCCCTGTGCTATCCCACACACCCATTGATAGCTATCCAGCCTTGGGGCAAATCCTTGGGTGATGATTTTAATGAGTTCTTTACCCCTAAACAAGACCTGAAAACCATTCAGGAGACAGAACAAGAGAAGGGTGCTGGCTTGAGAATCCCAGGGATACTTGAAATTCTCAAATGCTTTTACAACCAGCCTGAACGAGATAAGAGGGTTGAAAGAGCGGGTGAAAGCATCCCCTCTGGTTTTCCCCGTAGAGTGGGTTCGATTATTAATAAATTCTGAGCGATAGTGTCTGATGTATGAAAGTGACTGCAGTGCTGCATGTAAATACAAGCCTATTTTCATGCCCAGTGATGGTATCACATCATAAGTCATTATTATACAGTACAGCAAAATCATAATCCTGATCTTTTTCCCAGCAATGTTGAACAGCACCGCAGTGAACACATACAGCAGGTATGGGTTTACATACCACAGTCATGTGACCAAAGACAGCAACATTTTGACTGGCGACTATTTAACTAATACAATAAATACATGTAACAAATTATAACAAATTATTAGAAAGTTATTTTAGCACACTCTGCTCAGTGCTGCTTTTATCCCTGCCCCACGCTGGACGCCAAATTAAATGTTGCACTTTGGCCGTGGCTAGCAACAAAGGGCCATGCTGTTTCTCTATCACCCCTTCCCTCACTGAGGTGGGAAGGAGAATGGAAAGAAAAAGGCAAAAGCTCATGGGCTGGGATAAGGGCAGTTTAACAGAACAGGAAAAAACGGGAACTGTAACAGCAACAATACGGATAAGGAGAATATACAAAACAGTGAAACAGACAGAGCAACTCTCACTGCCCGGTGCCCCGCTCCCGAGCCATCACTGCCTTGCCTCGGCCAGCTTCCCCTACAGGAAACCCGCATGACGGCCCATGGTATCGAACACCCTGTTCTGTTTGGCCAGTTTGGGTCAGCCCATCTGACTATGTCCCTTCCTGGTTTCTGGTGAAAATTAACCCTGTCCTGGTCAAACCCAGGACACTTGTGTTGGTCATTGGAGATGCCTTGCATTTCTAATGATCCCAGGCAATAATGTTGATGTCGCTTAAGAGTTAGCTCTTATCATCTGAGAAGCAAGAATTTATTAGTGTTCATTGGGAAAAAGTGTTAAAGTGGATTAGTTTAAATCCCTTCCAAGGATCTGTTTAAGCCTTCGTGAGAAAAAATATAGTAAACTAATTTCTTCTACTTTGCAGTTATAGTGAACTAACCTCACAAGCATGCAATTCTTATGCCTCTGCTGAAGAGTTGTAACTTTTTTACAATATTTGATTTCATGACTTCCTTTATACTGTTAGTTACTCAGACTTTACTTTCTCATGCTTCAAACTGTAAAATGTACAACACAAGGTGCTTATGAAATAGATAGCCAAAGGAGTATCCAAACAGCTCAGCTCTTGTGTATGAAAAGCTGGAAAACTGGGATGGATGAAGTTATGGTTCAAAAGAGAACAACTATGCAACACATTTGGGACCAAAATGCAGATCCTTCAACTCCCCAGTCAATATCATTCAAGACCAGGTTGGACAGGGCTCTGAGCAACCTGATCTAGTTAGTGGTGTCCCTGCTCGCTGCAGAGGGGTCAGACTAGATGACCTCTAGGGGTCCCTTCTGACCCAAAACTTTCTATGATTCTATGATTCTATGATTCTATGATTCTACCATTCCCATAGCGTGATGCTTCAAGAAAAATAAAACCCATCCAAATTTTCCATCTGGAAAAATTCTTTTCTGAGACCCAAAGATCTGAAGTGAGAACAGGAGAGAAGCAAAGAAATCATAAACATTACATTATCTTGAAGTTAACACTATGCCTTGTTTATCTTTTTTTGTAAAAACTTCAAACACTTCCAGACGTCTAAATTACTATATCTAATCTAAATTACTATATCTGAAACCATGATAGCCTGTAATGGATATAAACAAACCCTGTTATGTCAAAATCAATATATTTTGATTAAAAAAAAAACAGAAAAAAACAAGGAAAAATCCCACTAAAACCTGACCCTCTTATCTGCTAGAATTTGTTATTCTCAAGTCTACATGTATTAGGGAGCTCCATATGAAGCTGCAAATTCATATATCCCTGTTAGAAATGGTCAAGAAGTTGCTCTTTATACTGACATGTCACTGAAGGTGATCAGAGCAAAATTTCTAAATTTGAAATCCAGAAAATTTTCATCTCTGCATGACTCTTCATGAACTGAACACTTGGGAATTCTCCATTTCAAATTTAACCACTCCTCCTACATCTGTTTATAAGACTGGGAGGTTGTTCCTTGACCATCAAAATCAAGCTGCCTCCTCCTATAGGCATTCATGGTGTATAATCTCTAGTAAGCTCCATTTTTAAACTATTTATGTTGTTTGATCTCATTGCTCCCATTGAAGGACTGTTCTGGAACTTCACTCCTGTGATGGTAAAAATGACCTCCTAATTTCAAGGTTAAATTTATTCATGGTCGGTTTATACCCATTCGTTCTTGTGCCAATATTGGCCTTTGTTTTAAAAAGCTCTTCTGCCTCTCTGGTGTATATTGAACTGTTAAAATATCTGTTAAGCTGCAAATACAATAGACACTGGGAGGAAATCCACCCCTTCAAAGATTAATAAATGCCAATGACAAAGGAATTGCAGTTCATAGTTGTGTCTATAGCCTGTAAGGTCTTTTACTGTGAGGACCAATGAAATTTATTTATTTTATCCTTCTCTTCTGGACCAGACCTTTGCACCATATAGTGCTGTGTCCCTGCAGAACCATATTAATAATAAATAACAATGGTACATCAGTTTTTGTCTTGAGAATCAAGTGATCTTGCTGATAATTCCTTTCTTTAGCCCTATAAATCCAGACTTAAAATTTAGGTCTTACAGTTGTGCTTTAATAAAAATATAATCATGAATGCTTCCCTGATGTGCAGATACCTATTGTCTTCAGCGGGAATTATCTCAGGCCCTTATTCAGTTTTAATCAGCATGATTTGCTTCTCCACTTAGACTTTTGGAACTGAAATTCATTAACTCATATGGGAAATAAGTTCCCTTTTTCCTCTTTTTTTTCTTTCTTTTTTTTTTATTTTCATAGGAGCTATTTCATTTTGTTCCCTTTAATTACACCTTGTCATGTCATGTTGCAAGGTAAAATGACATAGTATAACACTTTGTGACATATGATAACTATGATGAATTACATTCAGAACAAGGACCTGCTTGAAAGGACATATCTGACGTGGAGGAGAGCAGGTATTTCAAGCATTCTATGGATATTTTGGATTAACGGATTAATCCCCATCATGTATAACAAATGTTTAATAAGAAAAATATGAACATGCTGGCAGAGGATTTTTCCTGACTTTTATCCTAACTTTTCAATTTTTTATTTACTGTAGCAAATTAATAACTTCTACACTTACAGTGTAGTTTTATAGATAGATAGATAGATGATGCTAAATATTTTCAAAGAGATAAGCTTCCTCTTTGATTTCTTGAAATAATCATATTAAGAGATGAAATTAACTTCACAGAGAGAGGTGTTCACCCTGTCAGAAGTGTTCCCTCTATAGTATAAAAATAATACTAAAATAATACTATTACACTAATGCAAAAAATATAAAAAACCCAAAACAGTCCATCAATGATATTATGAGATGTAATAGAAAGTTTAAGCACAAATTCTCTTAAACTGTAGTTTTAAACATAAAAAGAGTATATGAAAAGTGTCTAGAAAATGCCGTTTTGAGACTCTAATAGTGACTTTCAGATCAAATGTGCCTGATTCATGTCAAAACTAATTTTTTTTTCTCCTTGACTGCCAATAGTACAGCTGCAAGTTCGGATATGAGAATCAAGCCGTGTTCCTCTGTCATTGCCCCATTACCAGGTATGAGGATCTTGCAAAGACGGCTTAGCTTCTGACAATGTTTTTGATGATGCCTGAGGCAGAGAAGAATCCAGCAGTCTTGTGCAGACTTGTATTGATTTTGTAACGGGAATTTTTTGTTTTCCCATTAGTTAAGTTGGCAGATATAACTGGAAAACAATCAGGGATCTGGGCTAGAGAATTAGTAGTTATATTTCATGTACATATTTCTCTAATTCTAGAGGTATTTCTAGTTATTGTTTGAAAAATCATTAAATAAAGAGTGAGTTTTAATACTCTATTTTGTTTATTTGACTTCTTATGTTTTAAAGGTAAATTACTGTAATAACTCTTGATGTCATGGACAACTATGTTCAAGATGAAATAAACCTGGCAGCACCCTCCAATGCACTAGGAGTTTCAGACCAGGCTAAGGCAGGACCCTCAAAACCTATTTCAAGGGGTTCAAAAATGTTCTTGTACCTACTGGTGAAAACAAAAAGTGTAACTAAAAGATACAATTGAACACAAAAATAATAAAACTATGAGGAAATTAGTCTCTTGTTACTTTAGAGGAAGCTCCAGTCTCCTGTGTTTACATTTGAGATCCACTTTCTATTTAAGATCATCACACTCCACCATGGAAAACAAATAGCTGAATAGCCCCACTCCTTCTCAGATGCTTCTTCCCCTGTCATTTCTACCAGACTTCGTATCTGAATAAAATCCATATACTTTGTCAGACTGAAATTTGCTGTGCTTCTGGGGAAACATTTCAGTACTCTGATATGCGCTATTTTAGATGTGGGACTGCAGCCCCAGCATTTTGATTCGGCTGCTTCTTAGAAAGGGTGTTTTGAATTGGTTTGGTTCGGTGTTTTTTCCCGACATGTTTGAAACTCAAAATGATGGCTTCATTTCTGATTACTTTTCCAATTATCTCACCTGCAGTATAGCTCCTCCTACTCCTAGGAAGAAAAAATATATTGGAGAAGTTATCAGAAAATGTGTTCAGCTCTCTGTAAAACCATCTGCAGAAACAGCAAGACGAAGTGGCAGATTTGCTGGCAGTTTATGGTGGCAACCATTTGGTGATTCTAAGAAGCAAGACGATGTCACTGAAACCAAATCTTATTCACACACTCTGACAGAAGAAGCACAACAGAGAAACCACATCTTTTCTACCACTTCCTGCAGTTTATTGTCCAGAAAAAAATCTCTGCTCTGCTTATGTGCCCATGTAACCTTATACAGACTAAAAGTTTGAACCTTTTCCTTGGTAAAAACCTTAGAACCATCTGAAGGCATGTTAGAATAAGACTGAAAGGGATCACATGAAATCATATGGGCCATACGTCTCCACAAGGCAAAGTCATATCTACCCAAGTCATTCCTCACAGCCATTTCTTTCAACTGCTCTTAAAGTGCTCTTAGAGACCTCTAGAGATGGACATCTTTTACCCTTGATTTCACCTGTCTCACAGAAGCTGGATTCTTTTTCTAAAAAAAAAAAAAAAGAAAAAGAAAAAAAAAGAAAAAAAGAAAAAGGTAACAACAACAACAAATACTTTTGGAAAGGAGTCTTGCTAATTTTGTAGAACCAATTTAGAAGGGGCTCTAACCACTTCTGAAAGATAACAAATTACACATTCTCAAGGCAGATATGTGAGAAAGACTGCAGGACATGTTACTCCTTTTCCACATGGGGAATTATTACAGCAGAGTGCCAGTTCTGATTAACTGGAGGGGAAGATGAAAGATAGTCAGGATAATGTAATCGTGTTTACTCAACAGCGGACCCGAATATGCTTAAGGTCAAGCACTGGCAATATGCAGTCCCTTAATAGGAAAAACTCAAAACATTTTTGAACAGGTTAATACTGTCTCTGTATCATTTATGAAGAAGAATGTATTGGAATAAGGGTGGTTGGATATACTAAGTTTACGCAGAATCACTGTTATAAAACTAGAGGAGGAAGAGACTACGGAAGGGGGTAGGAAAAGAGGAGGAAGAAAAGAAGAGTTATGCCAAAAGCAGGGAAACACAACTGCAGTTCCTGGATGTATTAACAGCCCCAGGGGATCATATGTTTTCCAGCTGATTTCAGTAAAGAAGCACTGAGTGGATGAGAGATTAGCTGGAGAAGCAAAGTAGATTTGCTTTTGTAGTCTGAGGGATCTGTGAGCCCTAGCTTTTGCTACAAGCAATGAGTAAGTCTTTCCTTCCTACAAGGGAATTCAGCAGTGAAAGAGGAAACAAGATTCATGCAGAGGTTTCATGAGAGCTATATAGACATATCGTGTCAGACTCCAGCACAGAGAGGAGTTGTTAAAGTATCCTGGGGAACTGTGCAGCTTTGGGTAGAGAAAGAGAAAACAACCAGCTTTTGGTTCTTACATACAGGTGCCAGTATTTCTTAGCAGAAAGAAGGTTTCATATCCTGTCCTCCCCTATGCATACACAGTTCCCTGAAAGTTCTGTACTATCCAAAAAGGCAGAGAGTAAGTTTGTGTTTTACGAGTGTATTGGGTCATCGCTCAAGGAGGGAAGAATTAAGGTCAGATTGGCATGTACCTTAACGCTTCATTACTTGTTTTTCAGAAGATTAATTTCAGGCACTCTCTGCATTGTGGAAGGCCATTAGGTACCACTGGGCCACCTTAGATCAATAATAATGAAGTCTGAGTCACTTTTCTTTTTCACCCAGAAACAAAATAACAGTTGTGACTTCTGTGGTGTCCCTTTGGATTTACAGTTATGTAATGGGGAGCAGAATAGGATCCAGTACAAAGCATAGCTGAAAATCCAACACCATTGAATGCTCACAGTTTAAATTGGTTCAGGATTTAACTCGATGAGCCTTGTCCTGTGGAACGTCCAATTGTTGGTACTTGGTGAAGTACCTTTAAAGACAAAGGGATTTTTTTCATTGTCTTCAAAGACAATTAGTTCAATGGATCTGGTGTTGAACATTTCCAACTGCTACTGATATTGCAAAAGACTAACCCTACCGAAAGTCAAATTCTTTCTCACTGAAGTTTGTCATTAACATAATGTAGATCGGTAGGAGTTATAAGCCTAAGCGAGATGTGCAATGTTCCTCTTATCCACTGATTTACTTAAAGTGGAAAAAAACAGGGCTAAAGGCTGAATGTGAGTTCAAAATACATAACTCTTTCACTTGGTAATTCTGTAATTACAGAAATAGATTAATTCCCCCTTTACAAGAGAATGCCCTATCTCAGTTTCTTTGGATAAGTAGAATGCATATGTATAGTTCACATTGCACACAGTTGTCTACTTCATATCCTTAAAAGTTCATGGAAGGTATATGTATTACCGTAAGACTGCATACACAATTGCAGAAGAAATTTAAATATCTGAAATATGAGAAGTAGCAGGGAGAGAAAAAATATCCCAATGGAAAGGTATAAAATGGTTGTGTTGATATCTGAAATATACCAGAGATCTTGAGGAGCTTGAAGGTTGGGGTGTTTCTGTGTTTTGTTTTGTAATTTTTTTTTTTTTTAATAAATGTCTTCACTTAAAAGAAAATGTTCAGCTGTTCCTTTAACATTTTATAATTATAAGACAGGCAGAAAGTGTTGGAATAGGGAAGAATGTGTGAATGGGGGTTAGCATGCTGAGACATTGTATTTCAGCTGTGAAAATCAATACATGCTCCAGAGATTGGACAGTTGATCAGAAAGGATATTGCAAGATACAAAAGAGCAGATATGAAATACCATTCCTGTGAAGTTCTTTTCTTACTCTTATTACATCAGTTCAGCAGAAAACACGATGTGCATGAAACTATGGCAGGGCCAGAAATTTAATATTGTTTTTCCAAGATTTTTAGAAGATTTGCGTAAGATTTTAGGAGAACTGTGTTTTGTGTTACTTCTTTATCAAAAATTCAGAACCAGTAGTTCTAGATGATGCACTTGCAAAGGGTTTCTTATGTACCAGTCTCTTTTTCTCCTGTTCTCTATTAACCAGACAGCAGTTCTGTATGTCTGCTTGGAAAACAAGCTCACTATTTCACCAGAGGAGAAGAAGATTTCAGGATTTTTTCTTTTATTTCTACTTTTGGAAAGACTTTTTTTGTGTGTGTGAGCATATAGAATAAAAAAGAAGGAGATGCAAAGGAAGAAATTGACCCTTGGAATACATTAGCTTGGGAGACTGTTTTCACACTGTGCTATTGCAAATGGCAAATTTGCCTTGTATCTTTCTTGCTTTCTTGTTTCTGGCCAGCAGTTGTATCCTAAGTCCGACAAAATTTCACAAAATCACCATTATACAGGGATTAAAAAAAAAAAAAAAAAAA
>Ga0065711_1039107_pt1 | contig 18120 bp, 12 predicted proteins | sample Hoacrofraction12_FD_59098 | JGI IMG/M metagenome (GOLD analysis project Ga0065711, IMG submission 59098) | Hoatzin crop microbial communities from Cojedes, Venezuela - Epithelial fraction 12 v2 (version 2) | ecosystem: Host-associated > Birds > Digestive system > Esophagus > Crop | place... | reverse complement strand
GGGGGGGGGGAAGTCCACCACAATCCATAATGAAAGTTTTGTACAAGAAAATTTGGTGTTTGAGAGGAGAAGGATGTTTTTTCTTTTTCCTTGGCAGGAGTGGGGAATTACATAGCAGCTGCTGTAACAGTTAAAAGGGGATATTTATTCCATAGCTTTGGTAAGATCACAATCAATTTCATCTCATTCCCTTATAAGTGAGACAATGGCTGAAACCTCATGGAAGTAGTGGTAAATTTGGATATTCTGGCCAAAAAAATGTGTAACTCAGTGCCAGACTTTGAAGAGATACATCAGCTCATGCTTGAGGACAGCTACTCTCCCATTTCTACTGTGATGTTACCTTCTTCAAAACACATCACCTGCTTCATCCAACCGACTCTCCCCTTTCATTGCCACAGTTCCAAAAGAGATTAAAACTCACACAAAAACATTTCTTTAAAGTTGTAAATCTTTTAACACGGTGGATCATGACACGCCTTATTGAGCGTTGCAGATCTACAAGTTCATAAATTGCTTTCCCCTTAGTTGTCTTCTGAACAGTTTTCCATTCATAAAAATGCCTTAGCAGCTAAAGAGGGGAAAAAACTACCAGAAAGAGTAATGGAGATTTTTTTTCTTCCTGCCTGCACTGTAACCACTGAGAGGGAAGATGAGAATATTAACGAAGAGCTGGAACATGCCACCATCACCAGAAAGAACAGAATAGATCCTCCATTACTGGTACTCACGCCTTCCTGGTTAAAGGCATGTTTTACCAAGATGAAGGTTACATCTCAAACAGGAGAATGAGGACTTGATGCATAAAGAGCTGGGTAAAACTTCATGACCTGCTTTATGCAGGAGACTGGATACAGCAGTCTCCCCTAAAATGAATAAGGGACATCTACAAAAGCTGCAAGAGGAATTGCACAGACCAAGGCTGTATGTACTGCCTGTTACGAGGTTACACCACAGCAGGTGGAAGAGGAGGACAAGGACCTGTGGAAACTCGCAGCTGAAAAGATTACCTTTCTCAAAGTCCCGTCCGTCAACTCTGTTGCCAAAATACTTTTAGAGGTGGTGATGTGTCTTTGCGTTTACAAGGAGATGGGCAGCAGCATTCTGAAATGGTTTGGTTTTAGGAAGTGAAGGCAGAAGGGGACCCAGAAGGCAGCTATTAAGGGGGCGGAAAGACAACTAGGGAAACAGTAGCTGAGCATTCAGATTTCTGTGCCAGTAGATGGTGAGAACACCCTACAATTCAGCAAAAACCATGCTAGCTGAAGGAAGCTAAGCCATAGCGTATTCACCTGGACTTCACAGAAAGATGCAGAAGGTGCTAAAATGCCAGCATCGAATCCTGTCCTGACTACAAAGGGGATGAAGTGAGTAGGATCCCATTACTCTTTGTCCATCCACTAACTACAGGCCAGAGCAGGATCAGAATTTTAACTCAATGACTCCTCCACAGAAGCCCTCAAAACAGTAACTTTATGCTAGCACAAGCTCTGGCTCCTGATCCGATACAGACTGTACTCTTACCATTGGCAGCTCAGTTACTCTCAAAATGAATTTCATTGATTATTGTGATTGCAAAGAAATACGTTGCATTGCTGCTGTTTTAACATGCTGTCCTGTGGAAGACCCAGGTTTGAGCAGTCTAAAAAGATCAAGCAACTCAGAGGAAAGTACTGTCTTGAGTATTTTAGGCCTATGCCAGTCATTTATAATCTTAAATCCTGGATAGTCATTAACTGCTCTGACTGCACAGGCCAGCAACAAAGAATTATCGTAACCCAACAGATGAGAAAGCTTTTGGGTTGTTTTAGGAGACATTCTATGACCAATCTTTTTAAAGTGAATTTCGTTCAGAAATTGCTACAGCTGGCTCTGATTTCTTCTTCAATGCCCTGACTGGGGCACTGGAGCAGGGGTGCTTTCTGTTGTCCCCCTTACAATAATGCACAATCTGCAGTCAAGTTATATGAGTGCTTTCCCAGTCTCATCAAGGCCCTGAACATGCAAGGAACACTGCAGCATGTACATATTCATCAGCAGGACTACTCTTGCATACAGACTTCTGCAAAGACTGTCTCAGCAGGCTCAGAATCGTATATTGCAAGATAAAGAGGAGGGGCCATGGCCCCTGCTCACAGTCCTTTTATCCAGCTTAGCTCAAAACCAGATGTGGGGAGTAACATGGCTCTAATCCACGTGGGCAGTCCTCTCTGCTCTGTAGAACGTACCATGACAGCAGTTCAGAGGAAAAAGCTGATTCCACTTCACAGAGGACTGAAAATTGGGAAATTTTATTTTGTTCCAATTCAGACCCCTGCCTACCTTCACTCCACCCCGCCCCACCCCCCCAAATAAAACCTACTCCCAGAAGCCCCAAGATCTCCAGAAGCTGCAAATTTCTACTGCAGCCTGACAGAGCAGCTGCAGAGGTGAGCGCGTTGGCAGGACGTCTTGCCAAGTCATGGTAGGATCCTGTAACACCCCTGCATCAGTTCTTCTGGACCTTTCCTGAACCCAAAATGTTTCAGTTTAAACATTAACAGCAGCAATAAGACTCTAGGAAAATTCCAGCAGAAGTTCTTTCTGAAAAATTTCTCCTGACTCCACAATCCACAAACAATTTCAGGTTGTTTCTCAGGACACCTTTATGCAGAAGGGAAAGAAAAATACCCCTGATGCAGCCTGCTCCTGCAGTTTTGCTCCCTCCCCACCCACCCATCCTGCCACTGAGGGCTAGAGTGAGATTTGTGTACCAACTCAAAGTTCTGCGCTCTTCAGGGAGGCCCACAGTACCAAAGCTACTCTCAAGACTTTCACTTGAATTTGCCATAATATCAAAAGGGTCCAACACTGCTGAAAATTAGATAATTTTCTATTGCAGCATCTGTTCAATTTATTGCAGGGAGAAAAATTCTTCCACCAAAAATACCTGGAGGACCAAGGACCAGGTCTGGGCATCAATGCCCTTACCAACCCAAGTCCTAGCGAGCTATGTAGTGAGGATTTATATACAGATTTCCTCAGACCGATATGCTCATTTTAGGGCAAGTGTGTATACGTACTAATCCCCTTGTTTAGCTGCAATGTTTACTGCACATAATCTACAGTGTAAGAGCTCATTGCCATATAAACTCAATTTTAAGAAAGAAGTATGTTGCTAAAGAGCTGCTTCAGATCAAGCCCTGACTTCATCCAGTAAGTTTGGTCTATTACCAATAACAACTTCTATGCTAGACAAATTCTGTGTTGATCAAGTAGAGTTTTATTCCTAAGTAGGTGCCTATGTCAAACTATAAACACACGTAATTCTTTGTACTGTAACTACTTACATTTGAATTCAGTTATTCTGTTCATCCAACACAGCTGAACAGAGACTGTCTTTGGTCAGGGAGCCTGCATCTCCCCTGCTTTGACTGTAGCCTAGGCCTCTTCAGCTGTGATGAATGAATATAAAATACTCCAGCTGCCACCTGGAAAGACAGCCGAGTATGAGGTAGATGGCAGCAGAAAGTTAGGCCTATAGTGTTGCAGCATGAGGACTGTGGTGTTCACCTGATAAGAAATGACTAGAACAGCAGCACCAGAAGACATTCAAAGGTTCAAAACGAGAACAAGCAAGGTCTTGTCTCCTGTAGTCCTGTAGTAAGCAGCTCTGTTCCCATCTCTAGCTATGCTCTGATTAGCTAAGGATTCTGACAGATAAGAAGTTTCAATCATTTCCCAGTAAATAGAATAGTGCTTCTGAATGGAGAGGCGTTCAAAGCAGGGAGAAGATGATTTTCCTCAGTGTCTTTTAAGAAAGAAGGAAAACAAGACTGTCTTATCACACAATAGGATCTTTATAAGAATACTTGTATGAAGCTTCTTTAACTACCAGAATATTGTTTAACTTTTAAGAAGACTAAGCAGAATCTTCTTTTATGGAAGGATAAGCTGTGTTCCTCACATTTTTAGATATTCAAACAATTAAAATGTTGATGCTGAGGACTATTGTGAGAATTACCAGGGAAGATGAGCATGTCTTAGTCTGAAAGTAAATGAAAAAGAAAAGTTAGGCCTAAGACCACAGTTGCGTGCTTAGGGTTTTAATGGGCACAATACAACTAAAATTCAGTTCCCATAGAACTATGCAGCAAAAGAGCATGTTTTGAGTAGACTCATGCTGTGCTTCTCAACACACCAGACAAATCTGATGGACCGAAATGAGCATTATGATGGTGGTTTAAGAGAAACTTCCAACAGAGAAGATATCACAGAAAACACCAAGCTCACATCTTTGCTTCTGACTTTTCTACAACATCAACCAACACCTTCCCCTTCTTTAAAAAGAAAATAAGTCTATACACCCATGGGTGTTGATATTTGCAGTTCTTGTAACCTGAGTTTGCAAAGAGTTTATCAAAACAAAAGGTCAGCAAATCTTCATTCCTTCTACCACATTTTCCCCAAGTCCCAGGATCATGTTTCAGAGTCTATTCTGACTGCAGGTGCAATTCTAGTCGCTGTCAGGGAGCCCATGGCTCACGGGCCACGCTCATACAGACGCCAGCCCCTTTTCCCCATAGTGCTGTGAAGGACTCAGCAGTGACCCCTCTCCAGCATAGAAAGGAAACATCCTTTCCCAGACTCCTCATACTGAAAGTTTGCTGCTTCTCTGTGGTAGAACACTTATCTTGCACTCACATGATTTCCCAGTAATCATCTTTACAGGAACCAGGAACTGGGGTAGCCTGCTTCAACCTTAAAAGCACAGCCTGCTCAGTTACACACTTGCAAAGGCTTTTAAAATACATCATCCCATCCAAACGTACAGTGACAATTCCAGAAACCCAATTATCATTTTCTGCTAAATGAGTTCTTCTCCCTAAGGGCTCTCCAGAGGAGCCAATGCTTTAGTGCGCTAAGCTACCTATGAGATAGCTGAAGCTCAGCCTAACTCAATTCCTGACAGGCAGCTGCAGTTTCAGGTGGTGTGAAATGGCAAATAAGAGAGAAGATTACCAAATAGAATTAAATGCAGCATCCTCAGGAGACCTGAATATAGAAAGGGTAAAATTCCACTCACCTTAATCCTGTGTATTGTCCTGTTCTACTGAATGGGCATAGCTGTATGAGTAAAGACAACAGGATTTGGTCTCATATGCTTACTGCTTCTCTTTTCAAATTATATGAAATGCACAGTGTAAACCTATTAATAGTGTTGCAGTTTGTTAGTATTATTATGTCATTAGAGATGGATTGGATTAACACAGGTATACTAGATTACAGTGAAAGTAGCTTACAGAAGAGAACAGGATGGTAAGATTGGTTCACAAAGATACGCTCAGAAAGCTTATGAAATCAGGAAGAACACGTACTATCACTAAGTGAAACTACAGGAAGCAGAAGCTACTGACTGCTTGAGAGGTCCCAGATAAATTCTCAGCATACTGCAACTGATCATGCTTTAATTACACATCTAAAATAATTTGGAATTAATTTCAAATACCTACAGTAGAATTATAGACAAGCAAAAGCAAAATCAATACTTGTCCTACCAATTTCAAAGTGAATGTAAGGTATCCTTCGTCACCAAAAAGGCCAAATTAGGTGTACGTAGATATCTACATGGGTCAAGACCAAGACTGCAGATAGCACATGTAAGATCTTGTTGATGTTCAGAACCTGCTTTAAACACAGCATCTCAGGTTTCTCTCTTTATACCTAGAAACAGACAACTTCATCCACATGTAAGCGTTTATTGAACTGACACTGAGCATGGTGATACCTACCTTCTACAGCTTTCCCTGTAGGTTTTGTCTTCAGCTAGCATGTGATTAAATGTTCAAACATGATCTCAATTCTCATCTGCTTTCTACCTCTGCACCTCCAACCCAACAACTGAGAATAATGTAGATCTTTCTACCAGCTTTATTCAGCATTCAGTTATGCATTCAAGTTTGTGCCAAGGGTGTGCTAAGCCTGCCAGATCTAAACGGCAAGATGAACAACTCCGCAGAGCGCAAAACAGTAGCGTCAGCCCTGTGGGAAGCTTGCACTGCATGTCCTGGCTCAAACGGAACACAGTGGAGGTGTAGCTGAGCCCACAACTGTATCTGTAGTGGAAGGATCCCACGAGCAGCTGGGCGACAACTGCAAGCACTGCCAGCTGTGCCAGCCAGAGTCATCTGTCCGTCACCTTGTGCTCCCATTGCTCGGCAGCCATGGCTTGGAAACCTGGGACTGTGCACACAGTTTTGGGAAGAAAGCGCAACAGGAACTTTCTCTCTAGGTACCAAAGTTAGATGAACATTATTCCACACAAGGAGCCGACAGGATACAGCTCAAGAATGACTCCTAATAACAAGGTACAGAAACTCCAGCAGATTTCCTATTTGCAATTTCAAAAATTTTTTATGACGCAGCCAGCATTATACAACTCTCTTCTGCACAAAGACATCAATAAGTATTCATTAATTAGGTCTCATAACACAGAACAGGGGAGTGTTATTCTCCCCTTATTGTAAGATAAGGGAAAGAAGATGCAGATAGGTTAAATGACTTTCTCAGGTTCACACAGGAAGTTTGGAAACCCAGAAACATAGTCAGAGTTGAGAGCTGCAAAGGGTTTTCAGGTGTCTCCATTATACAACTAAGAGTGGCTTAATGCAGTGACTGTGAGCTTCATGTATGTTTGAAATCGGGCCACTCAAGAGGGTCTGCCAATGACCTTGGTCCCTGTTCTTGACTCCTGCTCCAGTCTTTGGAGCAAGCACAAGCACTGTGCAAAGCACAGTGTGCTGCCCTACCAAGATACAGTGGGAGCTAATTAAAGACAGTATCTTAGCCACCCAAAAACTAAAGCTCCGTGTTCATTAAGCGCTGTTCTGTTTTCTAATCTGTTCAAGGGAGCTTAAATATGTTATTTTTAGACTAGAAACTTGCGATAAGTCCTGGGTTTTGTAGAATAGTTATGCTCCAAGAAATCCTTTCATTCAAAAATAGATGATTACAACAGTTTCTATAAATTGTTTTACAAAGACAGACATTACAGTTTGTTCTAGCTTTCGCTGAAATTAAGCCAGCAAATCTCTCACGCCAGTACTATAACAATAATCATGCTGATAGTGTTATTTCAGTTTACCGAAGCCAAAATCCAATACGCTACAAATTAGATTAAGCACCAAATAAAATTAAGCAAAAGATAAGCAATGCTAAAGAAAATGAATACTAATAAAAATTGAAATGTTTAAATTTCTTTGCTGAGTTCAGATACCAGCTCAACATATCTAAGCAATCTTAGGTTGAACTATACCTTTATTTCCCTTGTCATCTGTCCCACCTCCCCCACCTTGGTTTTTGGGGTTTGGGAGAGAGCGTGTGCATTATGTTTTTGTTTTTCATTTACAAGCAGATTTTGCAGACAAAGACATTATGAAAGAGCACATTTTGGTTGTGAGGCTACTGGTTTTAGGAGAAGGGAAGGAAAACAGGGCTCAGACCAATTAAAAGCTTTAGAGGAGAAAGGCAAATCAATTAAAAATGCCAGAGGGCAGACATTGCTTAGGAAAAGAAGAGACTGACAAATCTGAAATAGCTGTGTTTGACAAGGTCCATAACGGCAAACAAAATAAGTTGCATTCATACCCACACAGATCTATGCTTTTGCGGGCTGAATAAACAAGCCACACGACTGAGTGTTTGGTGAGTACTTTGAAGAGGAAAAGCAATGTATAAGATGTGAGGTGTTACTCTTAAGACACCTAAGGCAGCCAGCCTTCAGACTCAGCTGCTGAATTATTAGTCATATTGATCTGGCATTGCATTATTTTTTACACCACAAAACCTGGTAGTTACTCAACAGAACACAGGCACTGAAAAATCAATAGTCATAAAAATATTTGTAATTTGAGACTTCAAAAAATTATATTCCAATTTTGGCAACTTACTAGGAATAAGAACCAAAACTGCCATTGCTGAATGTATCCTTTGACTGTAACTATAATTTAAAAGCATTGTCCAATGTAATTTCTTCTTTTTTCACACAGTGATTCCAGGCCAATTATCCCCATCCAACACCACCACCCCCCCCAAGAATAGTGTTTTGAAGTCAGCCAATGAAACATGTTTTATTTAAGGACTATATTCCTAGTGCAATGGATTCTTTGGAGACCTAAAGGTTGCAGAGCACTTCATTAGTTCCACATAATGAAAGAATGGTGCAATTGAAGGAGGTCTCTAAGGGAGAATGGTGTGAAAATTAGAGACCCGTCTGCTCACTTGCAAAAAAAAAAAAAGAAAAAAAGAAAAAAGGAAACCCCAAAAAAATGAGAAAAAGGAAAAAAAGGAAAAAAAAGAAAAAGGGGGGGAGGAAAAAAAAAAAAAGGAGAAAAATGAGAAAAGGAAAAAAAAATTGTGGATTTTCTAAATAAAGCACACCGTCTCCATTCAGTCCATGGAGAAAGGGTGCCTACTCAATCCTCTTACCATTGACAATATAATAAAACCAGAGGAACTTTTTTGAAGTAGATCTGCACATTCCACATTTGGATTGAGGGGCAATGGACTGTTTAAATTGCTATTTACATTTCCAGCTGTTTTACCAGTGATTTGCCCAACTTAATAGCTCTTTAAGCTTTTAAACAAGAAAATAGCTATTCTCACGATTCAAAGAAGAAACCATGGTTATTTCAGACTGCCTCCATTGTAAAAGGCTTAGACCCCTCTGTCTTTATAGACGCCCTTCTCTTTATAGTACTTCCCTTTTCCATCTCCTCCTACTTTCTAAATCTTCCTCCATTTTTTAGTTCACTTTTTACATTATATACTTTTAGCAACATAATGCATCTTTGCTGATGCTGGTGATTCAAAGAAAATGTTTGCAGGCAGCCACCAAGGTTCCCAAGAGAGGGTTAAGTTAGCAAGAAAATTAGATTTGCGTGTATAATCTTCTGCTAGTTACTGGGGTGTTAGCCAACGTTAAACAAATGCTCTACAAATGTTGAAAAGTGTATATTTATTTATCCATGTTCCTCTGGCGATGTATTAAAAAAAACAACTAGAAATGTGTACAGGTATAACGTAAATTGTATTTTCTGCTTATTTGTTAGGTGAAGTGGAAGAGGAGGGCAAAGGGGCAGTCCACAGATAAGAATGAGGCTAAGATGAAAGGTTAAAACAGGGAGGGGGGTTATTTCATAGTGGCTCTATAAACCGCTGCAATTATTTTGTTATAATTTGAACCCATTAGCTTGTTTAACCTAGTGCTAATAAACTGCAAAATCATGAAGAAGAAATTCATAAACAAACACCAACCCCTCTTGTTTTTCCCCTGATCAAAGCTTCAACATTTTCCTTTTATTAACTCTAAATGTCCCCTGTGTTTACAGATGATTGTAACACTAGTCAGATAGTGGGGCAAACAATCAAATCCAAACCTTGCAGAAAAGTGGTAGCAGCAACTCTGATTAAAATTTTTGAAATTAATACAGTTCTCTAAAGAAAATTATGGTAATGCTTGGAAAAATGTAAATTCTTTTCTCTTTGGATTGTACCCTAGCTTAAATATTTTGAGAGAAAGGAATTGCAGCTGGTATAACGCTAAACACCTGTGATTTTGTTTTAAAGGTAACACTTCATATTTAGCAGTCAATATATCCTAAATTAAAATTCCCATTTTTTGTAAGGCTTGCAAAAAGTAGTTTATGATCCCCAAACTGGCATTGGCTGCTGATGAGCAAATGTTTGACCTGGTGCAGCAGCAGTAGCACGTCAGTGACAACATAACAGTATCACTAGGCAAGACAGGACCAAGAATCAACGTGTATTTGAATTACTGTGGGTATGAGAAAATTGGCTTGTAACTGCAATATCTGTTCCCATCAAAAAGGAAGGGAAAAAATCTGCACATCCATGTCACTGAAAGTTCTAGAGAAAGCAAGTTTAAGGGTAAGTCAAGTGCCATCTTTCCCTGCAAAGCAAAGAAAGATTATCAAACAGCTCAAAACCCAGGGTCCAGTAGGGGCGAGAAAAATCTGGAAAAACATCCAAAAATTCTAAGTACAATTAGACTTTATAAACTTTGTTAGTGAAAAGAAATTCCATTGACTTCTAATACTCTGCAGGAGGCTTGAAAACAAGCAGTATTTGGCAGATTTTTTTTGTGAAAAACTGTTTACTTAGATTTTGAAAATTCTGAGGCAGCTCTGCTATTAATGCCAAAAAGAAAGCAAATATATACTGGGGTGGGAAGAAGACTTTGTAAACTTCTAACGTGACAAATCAGCCCTGCTTAGGAGTACTGGTGAATAAACAGCACTCTGCCTAAATATCTAGCATAAGAACACATGAAAATACTGAAAGAATGGCTTGAAAGGAAGTTCCTTGGAGCAGACATTCATCTTGGGGCACTCAGTTCTAAGAAACTTGATGCTTTCTCACCCTACACAAGACAGATTTTTGGTTATACATCAAATAGCTCCTGTTTCTACCATGTTTCTGTTACCATTGTGTAGCATAAGAAAGGAAGACTGCAAATCAGATCTTGCTCTGTGCCAAGCAGCTGCTCTGTGAATTTAGGTACACTAGGTATATTGCCCTCACCTTGGTTTCAACAACTAAAAACAGCATTAAGATCCATCTTTGTGGAAGTTCCTAACAAGAGGAGAAAAGCTACTGCGTACAAAGTGAAAAGTAGCAGCTTATAGTCCAAAGTCTATTAATAGCCAACAAAGCTGTACAGCAGAGAAGCCACAGAAGTCACACTTCGAGTAAAAATATGTTTGAAAGTAAAACTTCCCAGCACTGAGCAAGATTAACAGCAGGTGCACTTCTGTGAGCAGCTCCACTAAAAACAGTTGTTTACAAAAATGAAAATCGGTACAATCACAGCTGCAGGATCAGGACCCATTCTTGAGCTGCAGGAGCCCTGTATTAGAAAATGCATTTGTATTAAATCACTGTGACTACTTTGTCACAAAGATGGAAGTTTTACTGCCACGGGAACCATAGTAAAAGGTCAATGACTCAACCCAAGTGCTCTACAGCATATGAACAGTTACAAATTTTATGCAGCATTCAGCTGCCACAGCCACCAGATCTCAGTAATGCCTCCTGGCAAATCTCATTAGGCTTCCTCCTGTTCCATTAAAATCACTGGAGGTTAGGGAAGAAGGATCAAATCTGTTTTGTGTTGCCTGAGGATCTGTTGCTGCAGATCCTCAGGTATAGGTCTTCATGCTTACCTATTCACTCACATAGGTAAGATCCACCCCAGAGATTATTATTTCTCTAAGAATCTGCATAATACAGATAGTTAGTTCTTAGAGCCCACAAGGTAGGAATTGTGTGACAGGAAAAGTGTGACACAAGCACGTTGTAAATGGGGATTAACACACAGCTGAGATGCCTGAAAGGCACAGCAACTCTGAAAGCACACACAAGACTGGCAGGTTACCTTCACCTCCGATATCCTCTTCCGATTCCGCAGTCTGCCTTCACCGCTCCAAAACAACCCCACATGCTCCCAAGGACACCAGGGCAAGGGAGGCTCCACATCCTTCTCGCTGCAAGGCTGCTTCGCCACCTCTTGCGGAGAGCCTGCACAAGCGCTTCCAGCCGCGTGTTAACTCGCAGGGTGTGGCCGGGGCCACTCACCTGCCCAGGCTCCTGCACACCCTCCCCGGTGTGCCCCGGCTCACACACCTGCAGCCCCTCCATCAGAGGGCCTGAGGGAGCCTGCGGCTGGAGGCACACATATAGCCTACGCAGGCAGCAGCACAGGTGAAGGCTGTAAGAAACTACTGCTTAGTTCTGCCTTGGAACTTCTTGGTATTGTCTTCCCTAATGAACATTGTGAACATAGAAAGGGATTCATAACTCCAGAAATGGTGTTGCCAGCAGAAAAGTCTAGAAACAAAGGAGTTACTCTAATCTTTATTGCAGGTTGTTACATTTCCAAAGCTTCTCAGGTACTGGGAGATTGTCTGGAGATAAGGGATTGTTTGGGGAGATACACGCAGCCAGCCATGCTCGCAAGCTGCAGGAGACGTCTGAGCAAACCGCTTCCCATGGTACTGGAGAGAGCGGTCTCAGTATAACCCTGGGCCACTGCGAGGTTCACCAGGGAGGAGCCGGTCTCTAGGCATGGCCAATTGCCAGTGCTTCAGAGGAACTAAGCAAACACTAACCCAGAGTACATCTGGCTAATTGTATAGTGGGAGAAAAAAATCTTTCTTGACCCCAGTGGTTACCCAGCTAAACCCCTGAAGCACAGGCTTTTATTACAACCATTATCTTTATGCAAATGATGATCATGCTGAGGACTTATTCTGCCTGTTACATATGAAGGAAGGAGCTGAATGAATGATACATTCTGGACAGATTCCTTGGCCAGAAGGGACCATTCATGCCAAAGCCAGTTTGAAAGAATATCTTTTAGAAAGATATCCGAACTGCCTCTTAAAGACTCCAAGTGATGTCAATCATGCTGCCCCCTTCATCTATTGTTGTAACATTCAGTTACCCTCACTAGTAGGCCTCTATCTGAAATCAATGTAAAATTTATCTAGCAGGAGCTCTTCCCCATCAGACCAGTTTCTGCAAGCCTGAAAAGCAGTCATAAACTGCTTGGTTGCATTGCTCTGTTCACATGCCCACCGACGGCAGTTTTAGAAAGAGCTCTGCTAGCCCTGAACTGCTCTGTTTCAAGCTTCAGTGCGATTCATAACGTGTCAGAGAAATTCTCTCTCAGCAGCCAGAAGTTCTGCAAGGAAACTAGGCAAAAACGTGGTTTGTTTTTTTTTTCTTGAATGGAAAAAACAGACAGACATACCAGAAGCAAAGAAGCAAAATGAAAATGACTCCAGTTTACAAGCTATGGCACAGAGCGTGGCTGCAAGGCAAACTCTTTTATCCTTACTTAGGCCTCTGTCCATTCCAGTAACCTATACTGGCCATACACAAAAAGGCTGCTTGATCTCAACCTTCCAAAACGGACCCCAGGAGAAAGCACAAGCAGGGAGAGAAAAAAAATTAGCGCAACAGTAAGTGGGATCTGAGACAGCAAGATGTTTCATGCAGCTATTGCCACAAACTCAGTGTGATGGCTCAGAGCTCTCAGCGCTAGAAAGGCACAAACCGTTAATCTAATTGTAATGGATAAAACACGGATTCTTGCCAGCTGGAAATACTGCAGCCAAGCACAGCAGAGGCCATCTTAGTCTATGTCTTCTTGTTCCAGAAATGTCCAAGACAACAGAGAAGAGCGGACAGACACATCATCTGGCATTATGGAAAAACATCTTCTCAGCAGCTCTGGGATGTGCTCGATCAATAATTGGAAAATACTATTTGGTTGAACATTGAGTAGTAGCAGGTGCACCTACTACACAGCTATTAAAATGCCTGTTTCTGCAATCGATTCCTTACATGGATACTCCTTAGCCTACAGACAAACCAGTTTTCAAAAGCCCTGTCACTTAAGGCTTCACTTGTCTCTTAGCTCTGTTGCCACCACCACAGCAGTCACACGAGTACATGTGTACCTGTGTTAGGTGAACCACTGTGCTTCCTGCAGAGCATGCTTCCGTTTTGCTGGGTGACACATGCATGAGTACGGCTTCCTGAGTGGGTCTGGTGCCCTTCTGAACTCATTTGCCTCTGTCCTTTACTCACTTCAGATCGAACAGGTGTAATTCACACAGTTACCCCACACTTGCTGCCCTGCTAGGTGCACTTCCTTTCAACTGTAAATAACAGCCCCGTAGCTAACAGGGAATTGACTGAAAACCTTTTCTATGCCTGCTTCCTGGCTGGTGTCTGACTCGTGTTGGAGCCAGTCCAAGTACAGTACATACAAGGTGTCCCTAAGGTCAGAAGCGCAGCAAAATTTATGTGTGTTCCTTGACATTAGTTCACCCAACATTACTGCTGAAAGTCCTATGCTGAGAGTCCAGAACACGAGCATACGTAGACATTGCCTCCCCTAGTTCTTTTTAGGAGGCTCAGAGGTATGAAGCATTAGCTCCGTAAAGACGCCAGGCAAAGCGAAGACTTCAGACTCTTACTGTGGATCACACCGAACAGTATCATTCTGTGTGGTTTTGCTGAGTTTCTTTTTTAGGTCATGAACTTGAGTCACTGAAGATACACAGTGTGTGTCTGCATGAACAGCCTAACTTGCCTTCAAATGCTCTATACCTTAATATGCCTCAGGCTTGCATGTGAAAGTCTTTCACAATTTGATTCCCAGACTGTAAGTTCTGACCATTTGTATGTATGTAAAAATGCTCAAAAAAATATGTAAACATGCAAAAATACTCAAGATTAGATCCCTGGCACGCTGTGTTATGTGAATGCAAATATAGCCAGGACTCTGGTCCTCTGCAAGGACAAACCCTAAATTTGCTGCATTCAAAGAACCTCAGCCTCAGAAGCCAAATCTACATAAACAAACCATTCCACTAGCTGTGCACGACAAGCTGTGAGGTGTAGGTGCAGACCCACGAGGCTGAGAACCAGAAGGGATGTCAGAACTTGCACAGCAGATCTGTGGAGGTGTTGCCTGCATCCTGATACACGTGTGCTGTGGTTCTTCAGAGCACTTGGCAGGAAAGTTTGCTCTGTGCCAGAATCTCTCTTACTACAGCACATTTCCAAGGCAGAACAGCTTCTCTGGGGCCTGGTATTAACATTTTGGCAGACAGTCCTTTATGCTGTCTGCGAGCACTTCTGTTCCAAGGCTGGTATATATATATGTGGTATATATGGCACCGAGACTAAATTTCTCACCGCTACTTTGCCTTCTAGTGGGAAGTTAACATATGCTATTGCTCAGCAAAGGACAACATTACATTGTAGTTCCCTTATTCAAAACAATAACAACTGTCTCCTGCACAGAAAACTAATAGGCCCTGTCCCCAGATGGCGTAAATTAGCATGGCACCACTAATGTCTGATTTATAACAACTGAAGATCCAGCCTTCCCAATATCCACATGATTAAGCATGCACTTTAGTAGCCTGGAAATGTCTTGAGGGCCATGTAATTGTGTGGTAATGAACTAAACTTTTAATTAAGTTCTCATTTTGAATTAGAATCAATAAGTCAATAAATAGTCTTCACTTGATTTAGATGATAAATATGCACAGCTGAGGCTGCACTCCATGTCCTCCCTAGTTTTCAGGCTCTCCTTTCTCCTCCATATGTCAGAATCTAATGAAAGAGCTCTGAAGTATGGTCCTAATATATTATTGTCACACACGGTGATAATACTGGCAGGGTTAGGAAACTGCCAGGTTTCTATTACAAACCCTGTTCCCTGGGTTTTATAGCATGTGTGTTTCAAACTGCAGTCAGCAAAGTTGTTTTTACAAGGAGCTGTCAGCCCCAGTGTGAATTTTTGTCAAAATAAAATTAAAAATGGATTTGATTGATTCAACCTGTCAATTTTTCAGGATTTCTGAAGCTATTTTTTCTAACCTCTAGCATACTATGCCTTAGATTTGAAAAATGCAGTTTCATAGCAAGCTTTCAAACAAGACTAATTGCTGATTTTTGTTGGAAGGATAGAAAGGGCAAATAGGTTTGTATGGTGGTAATGACTCTTATATTTTAAAACTAGACAAGACCTTTCTGACCATCTAGTCTGACCCTTTGAATAGCTAGGTCACAGAATTTCACCCAGTAATTAACACATCTGTCCCAGTAACTTCCAGGTTGAATTACAGCAGATCCTTAGAAAGCCATTACCTCTCACTGGAGGGAATGTCACAGGCAAACTATATAATCCAGCACTTGCAAAGGCAGAGTAGAAGTTATCACTTCAGACTTCTACTCTTCACTCTGATTCTGACTCACTGTGTGGTCTTAGGAAAGTAACTTTTCTGATTTCTCCATTTTTCCATCTTCTGCAATGAGGAAAATAATATTTAAAAGCCTCAGAGAGGAGGTGGTGAGATGTAATAAATTATTTGAGGAATGCTTTGAACTATTCAGATAAAAGATGCTATTCTGTAAAAGTAAAGAAAGCCACTACCATGTATTCAATTTTGAAAACTGATTACTTTTCAGAATGTGTTCTTTCTCTGCATTTATGTCATGTTAACAGCTACTGCTGAACAAATCTGGTTAGGCGAAGAACTGAATCTCACAGTCCATTGTTTCGAATATTTTAGAAAGAAATAGTGTAAAAGTTGGTTTGGATATTTTCACTCAACTTGTAATATTGTTCTCTAGTAGAAAGGGTGGTTTTCATCACGACCAGGTTTTGCCTTGGTTTCCACTGGATGAAGCACCTTTCAGTGGGACTCTCTCAGGGTCACAAAAACTGTCACTTCCTTGGCTGTCCAAATATCTGGTAGAAAATTGGGTTCTGGGAAGCAATTGCTACCTGTCTGAAATTAATGGGGCAGTTTGTACTCTGGACCTTCACTGTGGCTGGACACTCAAAAAATAGAGGGTTTAATCTTCAAGACCATGATAATAATGCTTGGCACTGGCATGAAGAATAATTCAGATCATTATGCCTTAAAAAATATCCAGCATCATTCAACTGGAATATCCAGGACCTTTTTCACAGGGACTTTTACAATAACGTTCCCATAATAATCCTTATCACTTGCTGGCTATATCTACCCTGCTTCAAACAGTGATCTCTGGCACTTAGGCTGGTCCAAACTGGCACCTCTGTGTCCCTAAGAGATTATTGTTTTATCGCAGCTTTCTAATTCAAAGTGTCCAGAAAGCAAGGGAGAAGTAGGACAGTGAGGAGGGTAAGGTCCACAGCCTATGGTACTGCAAGGTGCTCAGCCGAGTAGAATTAGTTAGCCAACCCACGGAAGGACCATCACAATGAAAACCACAGAGATATGTGCTGGGGACATCGGCTCTGAACACCTGAGCTCCTGGCCCTTCATTATTCACCAGGATGTTTTCTGTGCAAGAGACCACAGCTGGAGCAGGACTCCAGGTGCAGTATCTCAGTGGAGAATACAGAAAAGAGATGAAGAAGACACCAGAGCAATCATTGCTGCAGCATGGTCAACCACTGCTACATACAATGACTTTCTTGTAAGACAGAAAGTGTGGGTGGAATTCTCCCAAAATAATGATAAACCTTCAGACTTACAGATAAATTTGGATTAACGGAGCTATGTAGCTGGTCTTAACCTGGTTTCCAAGGTCTGTACAGCCAGGTGCTTTAGAAGCAAAATTTCTACAGTAAGAACCTGTGTTCTTTGCCTCTGTGTTTTTCCAGCTCAGTTGAATTAGAAGGTCAACACCAGTTTAGAGTTCTCAGAGCCTTTGCAGGACTCAAGAGAAGTGATGATTTGGGAGGTCCCAGGCTCTGAATCCTGGTCACAGAGAACTCTAGACTGAAATCTAAGTCTAGTAACATGCCCCAAGCTCCCAAAGTCAAAAGTAGTGATCAGTCTCTGCCCTATCTGGATGGGCTGAGCTGACACTACAGAGAAATAGTGGACCAGACTGTAGAAGTAGCACTGATAGCCTGATACAGCTCTATGAAAGTCAGCCTTCACCAGCAGAAACTCTGATCCTTCACCTACAGACAACAGAAGAGAAAGAAAAGCTGCCCATATTTTTACTTCAAGTGGAAAGCAAGCACAAGAAACAATTAGCTTTCTAAATTGCATTCACTAGTGCTTCAACACCCACAGCATTTCTGCCTGACTCCACACAACAGCTTTAGGCGGGTGGAAGGGCACGGTCAAAGCCATTAGTAACAATTCTGGTAAAGAACCACAAGTAGCATTAAAGGGCTACCATGATCATATCCAAAGAGTCTCTCTGTGAAGGAGATACTGACGCATCCTGGTTCTGTCCGGAATATGCTACGGAAAGCTTCCGGGCAGCAGGTGCTCAATGAAAAATGTAATCTCTTCATACAGCTGAAGTTCAGGTTTTTGGCAAAATGAAAATTCTTGTGGGAATGGTCTGTTTGCTGTGATCATTTCCTATTTTTAACTGAAAACCTGAAAGCTGAAATCTTTTAAGACAATGCCTAAAAAAGTGGGGTTTCAATGGTATTCTGACATTTGCTTGGTACTGATATTTTCCATAGAAGAAAAAAAAAAAAAATCAGACACTCCACATCCAGGCTGAGAGACACCCCCCCCCCCC
>Ga0065711_1006172_pt1 | contig 18120 bp, 12 predicted proteins | sample Hoacrofraction12_FD_59098 | JGI IMG/M metagenome (GOLD analysis project Ga0065711, IMG submission 59098) | Hoatzin crop microbial communities from Cojedes, Venezuela - Epithelial fraction 12 v2 (version 2) | ecosystem: Host-associated > Birds > Digestive system > Esophagus > Crop | place... | reverse complement strand
CGCCTGGACAAGGTCCTGTGCAGCCTGCTGTAGGTGACCCTGCTTCGGCAGGAGGGTTGGACTAGATGACCCACAGAGGTCCCTTCCAACCCTGAACATTCTGTGATACTGTGAAAGTTATTACAGGGAAGTCAAAAATATGTATATGCTGCCAGCTACATCATTACATAGAGACAAGAGAGCCCAAAGTTTATTCTGATGGCCAGTGTAAGCTAATAACACCCTTCCTGGAAAGAGCATGGCATTTCCCACAGAAACTGAAGTCTGTGGTGGCAATACTGGGTGCAGTCTCAGTGCCGGCCAGGGGAGACCCAGGTCCAGGAGTCCCACCAGGTACTTTGTACCCTGCACAGCTCTGTCTCCAGGGAGCCTGCGGAGCAGAGTTTCTCTTGCCCTGCAGCCTGGGAGACAAGCTGCCCCTTTGACAACTGGTACCCCATATGCGCACAGCCTCTTCCATCCAGGTCACCCCCAAAGAAGGGACCTCTTTGGTGAGTTCAGAGCCACAAACTCTTAGATGCTCCACCCAGATCTGACACTACTCCTGCAACTTTCACAAATATTCTCCTGTCTCTGGTTCCCATCCTCTGTAGAAGAAAAGTCTTCTAAATCATCTCTTTACACCAGATACGGTCTTGGTCTTCCCATGTAAACCTGGAATTAGAGACTGCACAGAAACCGGTTTGAGGCTGAAGCAGGTGGATGTGGTCTCACAACAGGCTGTGTGTGAAAGCCACCTGCAGGACAATTCCACCCAGCCGCCAAAGCCAGCACAAGAGCCCGTCTGAGACAGAAGACACAAGAAGGCAGAAGGGGTTACTCTGCTAGGGAGGAATGCAGCCTGCCATCCCCAAAGGCAGCTTGCTGCTGCAGGGGTGAGGGGAGGATGTGTTGCTTGAGCAGAGGTTGACAGGCAGTGGCTTGGGTGCTTGAGGGGCTATTTGCAAGGGGGCATGAGGGAAAAGACCCAGAGGGGGAGCAGTGCAGGGTCTAGATCAGGGCCCATGGCTACGGAGAGAGGAGCATCCAGAGCTACAAGCTGCAGATCACTTTGGTGCACTTTCGGCTAGATGCAGGGGTTAGCTGAATGGTGACATTCAGTGCTTGAAATTTTACACACACGCCCCATTTGCTCTCTGTTGGCTTTTACATGGGATGCTCACCTGCACAGATGTGTACCAATGGGCTTGACTACAGCCACTTCTCTACAGGAAGAAAACAGTTTAAAGCCAGAACCTCAGCTGCAGTAAATCAAGCAACTGTGGATTCAGGCCAACAGAGACCATGCATGAGATCTCCCAGTTTCTTCTCCCAAACTGTTATATTAAACTAAACATAAGATTCAGTAGCTCCCTATCTTTGCCTTGGTTTTGCACTCTGACATTTTGTCCGACTTCACGTGCCAGGGTAAATTCAAGAAAGGTGATCACACCAAAATTGAATCCAAATTGTCAGTGACTCACCCACTCAGACAACTACCTCTGTAAGGAAATAATGGGGATAGTTTTCACCCCTCACTGTTTTAGGAAAGCAGAAACATAATCCATGTGGTCTTGCGTAGATATCAACCCTGGAAGAAGACCTTCATAATCCTACGCCCCAGTGTGCAGGACCTAAGAGCCAGCCCTGAGGGTACAAGGGGTTCTGGGCAGCCCTGCTCAGGGCCCCCCTCTCTCGAAGCTGAGAGGTGAAGAGGTGCTGCTACCCTACAGGGTGCTGTTCACAAGACACCATCTGATGATCGGATGGGAAAGCCATGACCCAGCAGCACCCTCTTTCTGGAGCTTTTGCAGGACACCGCCGCTCTCTGTGTCATCTCCAGCCACCTGAATGTTGCTGTCACTTGTTTGGTAATTTTGGCAGAGCTCGGTGCACTCTGAGATGTTGGTAGGGGATGCCCTTTCCACGAGGACACCAGAGTGGAAGGGGCTGTTACACAGCTTGTTCCAGAGACACAAAAGGATTCCCTGGCACCATGGGCACCTTCCACTGGTCAGGCACGCCAAAGAGCAAGGTGCTCTGCATAAGCAGACACAAGCATTGGGTAGCCTTTGAAGCACTGGATGTCTAATGTCTGGAAATCACAGAGGAGCCATGAGTTCTCCGGCACACCACGACCTGGGGCTGACCACAGCCACCACATGAAGGCACCCCTGTCACTTTCTGTGTCCAGGAGGGCACCCCGCACCCCAGACCATTCCTGTGGGACTGGTTAAACTGGCTTTTATGCCCTTTTGAGAACTTCTCAGGTGCACTGCAACAGTGGAAAACACCACCTCTACATAAGGTTTAGAGCCAGCATCAGGCCCCTTGGCTCAGATTCCTTCTGGACCCCTCCTTCAGTGAGGAAGGGGTTGGAGATGAAAAAGATCCTATTTTACAAATGGTATGGAAGCACTTATTGGCCCGGACATCCTGACTGTATAGAGATAATTACTGCATACGGCCCATCTAACAAACAGACGAGCACTGGCTATGGTGTCCGAAGGTGACCGGTGGCTTCCTGCTCCACAGCACTCAAGTTTGTGCTCTTTGGTTTTCACATCTGGGCCAAGCTGTTGCATTTGTGTGACCTTTCAAAATCAGGGGAGCTTCCTGTGAAATACACAGGCAGCCAAATATTTAGGTCTGCAGAGTTACTGTGGGCCGTTATTTACTTATCACAAACACATGGCTCAGGAGAGACAGAGTTCTCCAAAGCTTGGCTTCAGTGTCAACTCTTCACATTAATGTGCTTTGCCTATCATTAAAGAGCAATACAATTTTTCTCCAAGAGCTTAGTCAAAGTCCATTTTTGGTAGGAATAGTTATCCAGTTGCATCATCCTAAGGTACTGACCAGGGCTTTCCCACAGCTTCTACTCCCCCTAATTCCATATAGTCCTCCCCCTATAAAATCATCTTATCTCCCTGTCACAACATCACTGAGCCTATTCCACCCTAAGGATTAGGTAAACCAAAGCTTGTGTTTGCCCAGTGGGTCAATAACAGCACATTTTCTCCATGCACCACACTTATTTCCCTGCCCAGCACAGGCGACGTGACCCTCCCAACAGCGGGCCACAGGAAGACTTGCCACCAGTGGCACAGACCTTCAGACAAGACTTGTCTGCTGGCCCTCACCACAACCACGTGTTTCACCTCCCAGGAACCCTCCTCCAGGTGCAAAGTTTCATGCTTGTGGCTAAAAGGTTAAAATTTTTTAAGATCTCTTAACTTCGTTAACCCCAAGGAACAAATCCAATGCTGGTTGTTGCTAGCTGAATTTTAGGACGCCTGAATTTAAGGGAATGTTACACAAAAAATGTTTGAGCATCAGTCAAGTCTTTCTTAAAGTGTATTTCAAGCTGGGGACTCAGAAGCAGAAGACTCTAAACTTGCTTTTGTGCCTGGCCTCAGTTGCTCAGGGTTGTGCATAGCTGCAAGCACTCAGAGTTAACACTTCACTGTGTAGCAGCCTTTGGGCAGCTTCCAGCAGCCGTTTTATTCACTGCCACATGAGGGTAGATGCACAAACCACACTTTCCAGCCAGGGTTGCTTTCCTCACCTGCAAGCAGATGCTGTTGGCAAAGCTCAGACCTGCTTTGTCGCTCCGGCACATGAGCCATCATCTTCACAGAGAGCATCTGCCACCTCAGAGAAGTGACACGCTCACCTTCTTCCAGCTTCTCCCCACCCTGAATGGGCAGCATTCAGGGACCTCCTCTGTAGGGTCAGGGGACTGGGGAGGGCCAGGAAAGCGACATGGCAATGAGCTCTTTGAACTGCCTCCACTGGAGCAAGACTAGACACACTGGAGAGCCATGGCCACCTCCACCAGCCACACCAGGGCCCCCGCAGAGACCCCACAGCCATCTCCATGGGGTGCACCTGAGCCAAAACCCAAAGCAGAGTGTTCATTCCACTTGATAAAAATAAAAGTAACATTTCAAAACCTGACATTTTTGTTGCCTGTGGTACTTTGCCATACTTGTGCACAAAGGGGGTGGGAATACGACTGCACTGAATTTGTTGCAAATTGCAACATGTAATAACAGAAAACATTCTGCAATCTCCACACTCTCCATGCAGGACAACGTCTGTCTTTGCTTTGCTCTTTTCAGCCTTCATTGCAGTGTGAAATACCTTTCAGAAATATTCTAATTATAGTATTTGCTGCATCAAGATACATCACAGGCTATCTGCAAGACAGAAATACCGAGCTGTTCCAGAGGTCTCCATCACGGGAGCCACCCATGCCTGCCCTCAGGTCACGTACATATTTCTCCGCTTCCCACAGCCTTCTAGGAGGAATCTCTCTGAATTCGTGAAAAGAAAGGATGGGTTACACTGTGCAAGTTGTGTCAGGTTAGGTCAAGCAGGAGCCATCAGCGTCCTTAGGAAAAGCCAATACAGCCGAGCGTGGTGCCCGGGTTTATCTCTCAGCCATGCTAGGAAGGTGTGCTCAGCATGGGAAGGCACAGTCCCCACTCCCAGGACCACCGTCACTTCCCGGGGAGCCCCACAGTGTACCAGGGACCAGCATGTTCACCTGAGTCTGGTTTCTGCAGCGCTGAGACCACGGGCTTGCCGAGCATCCCAGCTGCCTCAGCAGCTTCTGCTGCGGAGGGGAACAGTCACCGATTTTGAAAAAAAAAAAAAAGGTTAAGAAAAAAAACTCACATGCTGGGGTGAGAAATGTTGCTGGGTGGCTGAGTTTTTAACAAAATGAAAATGCTTACTTTGTTTATAAAAAATTACTTCATCTCTTTTAGGGCTTTGTCTTTTCTTAGTGCGCTTGGTGCTTGCTATTGAAAAAATGGAGAAAATGGAGATGAAAAGTCACAGCAAGTGGGTTTTTACCTCCAGTGAAAAGGTAAAACAGTAAAAGCTTTTTCAATACCAACAGCGAATTTTTGCAGTGATATTTTCCCACAGAAAAATCCCTTCTATTCTTCTTAGAAATCTGTCTTTTCCAGTGGGAGGGACAGGCTTTGCATCACGAAAATTGCAGCCATTTTTATGTAAAAATTAGAAAGCAAAAAAGGCACTGGGGAAAACAGTTATTTTACAAAACAGAGAGAGTCTCTACCTTCACTGTCATAATTTTCCCAGGTTAGTGCTCGGGGGAGGTGAATTGAACTAGCAGGATTTCAAGAGTACAGTGCTCCTGAACAAAATGCCACTTTTATCACTATGAGAGTGAGGAGAGGTTTGGGATCTGGGAGTAGAAGGGGTGACTAACATGGAAAAACCACAACTGGGAGAGGGAGAGTCTGGAGGAATGAGTAGGTGCCATCATCTCCGAGGGGGCTGAGGGTCTGTGCCCTGAGAAACCACAACATCCAGCCTGGTAAGGCGCTGCACAAGTCTTGAAAGCAAAGCTAAGCACAAAAGGAACAGAGTCTGCAAAAGAAAAAGCTGAGGGAAGGGTGTGAGAGGGAAGAGGGATGGTTATTTACTAGCTGTGCTTGGCTGGGACGGAGTGGAACGATGTTAGAGCCTGCACGGGTGCAAGGGAGCAGAGTGGGTGATCAGCAGGCAGGGAACGGCAGCGTTGAAAAGGATGGATCACTCCAGGGAAATGGTTTATACTTGCTTCATTATTTAAAAGTAGGCTGAGGCAGGTAATTACTCATGAGTCTGACCACGAGGTATTTAGCAGTTGAACCACAGAAGAAACTGCACGCACAGCCTACCTCTGCCTGGCAGGAGGCAGGAGTTGATGATTAATACAGCTTAAGTCACTTGCAGCTCACCTCTCCATGGGCCCGTTTTCCTTGAGGAATAGCTCTGCCGCGTACAGCTCGGCTCCCGCCCGCTTAGGGATGCCGCGAAATGACGCCCGCACCTTGCAAGGCCATACAGGAGCCAGGCAGAACTGCAGCCCCTCCACCCAGTGACACCCACAGCTGCTCCTGTCCAGCAGCTCACCACCGCATCCCAGAAAGGCTGAGCCAGACATGGGCTGAGGGTGGGTGCTGCACCTCCGTGATCCCCAGAGTCAGGGACTGGTGCCTGGAAGAACTACTCTACCCAGAGGCAGCGCAGGCTTCATTTTCCCCGGGGACAGGAACGGAGAAGGCCTGGGCATGTCAGCCCAGAGTCACAGCCCTGCAAAGCAGTCCAGCCTGTTTGCACGTGTCGGCTTCTCAACATGTATTTGGGGGTGCAGAACTCAGTTGTACTTTGCCTGTTGTGACAACAGGAGGCTTAATTTTGAACAGCACTATGAAACCAGTGAGACAGATGTAAGTATTAGCTGATACTCATTATCAGGAATGACCTGTCTTGTATGTCCTCTCACTGTTCTGGTAGAAGCCTACCAGAATGCAGGACACATGTTTTCCAACTCAATAGCAGGTATCCAGCTGGAGAAATGTGTTTCCCTGAATTATGGCCATATGCTACATATCCCACTTCAAGATATCATATCAAGTTTCATCTGTACAGAATATGACACTGCATAAAACAATGTGCTTTCGATTTAAATGCATATACTTCCTTGCACAAAACAAAACCCTTTTGCTAGTCTATGAGCCTATGAGTCTAAATGCCGTGGAGTTTCTGGTGAAGTTTGTGCCACAACCAGAGAAGACCAGAACCACACCTGCAGGGAGGAGAGGGCATTGCCACTGGACTGCGCCATCTGAGAAAAATTCCACCTTCGCACCGAGGAGTTTGTCCTGGTAGTTGCTGAGAGTGGACAGAGCAGAACCTGGAGCAAGAAATATCAGCAAACATGATAGGACTACCAAGCCGTACAAAGTATGACATGTAGGAGCACATTGTTCGGGCTTTCTCTAAGCTGCCCTAGCCTTTTCACATCTGTAGCAGAGCAGTACTTAAAAGGCAGCTAGAGAGTAGATGTCTCGGCAATTTCTAATACTGTAGCACTCAGAGGTATAGAAAAATTCAGAAAATTATCGTGCATGTTGAAGACAGCTTCTCCATACACAGGCTAACTGCTATGACAAGTCAATCAGACAACACAGAGTGTTTTCTGTTGTTTTTCAGGAAAATATGAATGCTTTCAAATTGTCTGCCACACTTACAATGGCTCCAGGGTGATCTCATCTGCTTCACCCCCTCAGGCATCCGTCCTCTCCGAAGGATGCCTGTTCCTCCTTATGAAGAAATCTGAAGCCAGAAATACTCAAGAAATCCTGAAATGATGAACACTTCTTCTTTATTTCCTCTTTCTCTCTCAAAACCTTTCAGCCAGACTTGCTGTAGCTGCTTTACGTTTGATGACTCTCCTGCCCGTTTTGTCAGTGATTAATTTGTTTGCATTGCCTCCCAGCAGACCAGCCGTTGGCAGAGGTACATCCCAGGTTAAATGGGTTTTTACACTCTAGTCTCAAAGAACAAAAAGAAACGGCAACCCAATGATAGAGAAGGGTCAGCACAACTTCAGCACTGTTAACGAAAAGAGTCTGCTCACAGGGCTTAGTGCTAGGTATTGACAAAAAGGGACAGAAGTGTGTTTTACAGAATTCCAGTTCCAGATGATGGTAGTCATCTATTTCACTCCAAAATAACAGAACAAAGCCACTAACGTTTGGGAGCCTGTGGCACACTGGATGCTGATCTTCTCCGATAGCGAAAGGCGTACGTGAAGGGGTTGATGAGCAGGTATGCTGTATTCAGCTCACGGCTGTGCCGAGGGCCTGCAGACCTGTCCAGGAACCGCTTCCTTTCTGATCTGAAGGATTTCTGGTTCAGGACGGACCAGAGTTTTCTGTTGCTTTTATCTGGCTGAACACAATAAGATCCAAAACTCCTCTCCAGAGATCTTCATCTGAACCAATATGAATAGTAAATGACAAACAGAACAAATTAAAACTCTTGAAGGCAGAAAACGCAGTCTCTGAAAAGTATTTGGGAGCCAGCTGCAGGACACAACAGTGCTGGGTGCGGAATATCTGCTGGAAAGTGGAGATAACTGGTTTCAGGCAGCTTGAGGTTTGGGACTTTTTTGGACAGCATAAGCATTAGCAGCAAGCAGATCATGCCTGGTGAATTCACAGGAGCCCATCAAAACAGCACATTGTTGTCATGCCATGAGCCGTTGTCTGGTTTATGATGGCAACATGAGACTCTTGCCCAGCACAGGACTCCACCGGAGTGGGAGCAAACAAAAGGTCTCTCTCATTCCGAAGCATTCAGCTGGCTGTATTAAACAGATTGCCTTATGTAAAGTTATGACAGACATTTATTCCACTCTGCTCAGTACTAATGGCATCCCAGCAGGAGTACTGTCCAGTTTAGGTGCCACAATAGGCATTGCAATAAATTCCCTTTTTCCCATTTTAAGAGCAAAATTCAGACCTGTATTTCTCAAGGGAGTTAATTGCAGATGAGTGCATAACAGATTTTTAGGAGTACCATGGCATCCACTTCTCCTTGGTCACAGGCAATTTATGATGAAAAGACATTGTAGTACTGCAGAGTGCTCCGTGCACTGAGCCCCTGGGAGCTCCGCTCATTCCTCTTTCAATGGTGAGGGACAGAGCAAGGCCCATCTTAGTAGACATATGTCCTGGTTTGAGCTGGGATATAGCTTATTTTCACACGAGGCTGGGAGGAAACACAGCCCAATTGCAGTCAGATTGTAAGCCCTGTCTACCAAGTGATCCAGAAGCAGAAGGATTTTAATTCGGGCCCTGAGCAACGGGCAAGCCTTTGAACAAATTAAACGGAGATAGCGCATGCCGTAGCCCTTGGGCCAGTCCGGTCAGGACAGGCTGTTAAAAACGTGGTCTACACTGCAGCCAGGGAGAATGGCCCTACCTGGAGTCTCTAGGAAAAAACCCCAGGGGAGACTCGAGGTCAACCCCTGGGGTTTTGGAGATGGGGATACAAAGGATCTGAGGCCCACAGAATCACAGAATCACAGAATGTTCGGGGTTGGAAGGGACCTCTGTGGGTCATCTAGTCCAACTCCCCTGCAGAGAAAGGGATTCTGGCAGCATATGAAGGCATTCGAGCTGCTTCAGAAGTGGTTGGCACTCCACTCCACAGCTGCTTCTAGCACCACGATTGCCAGTCCTGGGCTAGATGTTCAAATAGAGGGTCCCCTCCACACATCATACCACTGATGCTACATGGAGGAAGTGGATTGTGCTGATCACACAGCGGGCCTGAATGGGAAACCCCAGTAACCCAGGAATTCTGGAGGTAATCACGGACTGGCCAGAAGGCAAAGACTTTGGATTGTCACCAGAGGAGGAGATGACACGTGCTGAAGAGGCCCCACTGTATAATAAACTGCTGGAAAATGAGAAGCAATATTCCCCATTCGTGGATGGATCCTGTCGCATTGTGGGAAAGCACCAGAGGTGGAAGGCTGCTGTACGGAGTCCTCCATGACAAGGTGTGGAAACTGCTGAAGGAGAAGGTGAATCGAGCTAGTTTACAGAGGTGAAAGCCATCCAGCTGGCTTTAGATATTGCTGATTGAGAAAAATCGCCAGTGCTCTATCTCTATACTGATTCATGGATGGCAGCAAATGGCCTGTGGAGGTGGCTACAGCAATGGAAGACGAGCAACTCGCAGCACAGAGGCAAACTCGTCTGGGCTGCCACACTGTGGCAAGACATCGCTGCCCAGCTAAAGCAGTTGGTTGTAAAAGTACATCACATGGATGCCCACATCCCTAAGAGTCAGGCCACTGAGGAACATCAAAACAGCCAGCAGGTGGATCAGGCTGCCAGGATTGAAGTAGCTCAGGTGGATCTGGACTGGCAATGTAAGGGTGAATTTTTATAGCTTGGTGGGTCCATGATACCTCAGACCACCAAGGAAGAGGTGCAACATATAGATGGGGTCGTGACCGAGGGGTGGACTTGACCATGGACACTATTGCACAGGTTATCCATGAATGTGAAACATGCACTGCAATCAAGCAAGCCAAGCGGGTAAAGTCTCAGTTGTATGGAGGACAATAGCTGAAATATAAATACGGGGAGGCTTGGCAGATTGACTACATCACACTGCCACAGACCCGCCAAGGCAAGCGCTGTGTGCTCACAATGGTGGAGGCCACCACCGGATGGCTGGAAACACATCCCATGCCCCATGCCACCACCCGGTACGCTATCCTGGGCCTTGAAAAGCAAGTCCTAAGGAGACATGGCACCCCAGAAAGAACTGAGTCAGACAACGGGACTCATTTCCGAAATAAACTCACAGACACCTGGGCCAAAGAACATGGCGCTGAGTGGGTGTACCACATCCTCTATCACGTGTCAGCCTCTGGGAAAATCAAATGATACAATGGACTGCTAAAAACTACTCTGCGAGCAATGGGGAGGTGGGACCTTCAAGTACTGGGATACACATTTAGCAAAGGCCCCCAGGTTAGTTAACACCAGGGGATCTACCAATCAAGCTGATCCTGCCTAATCAAAACCCCATGTACTATCAAAGGGGATTAGGTCCCTGTAGTGCACATGAAGAACATGTTAGGGAAGATCGTCTGGGTTAGTCCTGCCTCAGGCAAAAGCAAATGCATCCACGGGGCTGCTTTTTCTCAAGGACCTGGATGCACCTGGTGGGTCATGCAGAAGGATGGGGAGGTCTGATGTGTGCCTCATGGGGATTCGATTTTGGGTGAGAACAGACAATAAATTAAATTATATGATGTTAATTGCTAAATAACCCTGTCACTGTATGTCATCACTACTATAATTGTTATTTCAATGGTATTACAGTAGCAATTACCCAAATGAAGGACAAACTTTGATGAAACTGAGCAAAGTACAGCAGTGATAGGACTGGACCTGGCTTCAGCAACTGGCACCCAGCAACTTCATTGAGATTAACATCTTCAACCCACAGGTCGTGGGCTTGGGCCATGCCAGATATACCAGCCACGAGCTCCAGATGCAGCACACAACCATCCAACACCACACATCATCTCTCCTGCCCTGAAAGACTTACGACAGATGGAGCCTAAAGTCATGGATTAAATGAACTCAACAGACATTTGAGAGGGATGGCCCATAGACTAAGGAAATTCTGTCTCTGTGTGTGTACCTCTCTCTCTCTCTTCTCTCTCTCCCTCTCTATATATATATGCCTCAAAGACAGGAAAATTGATGGTGATTAACTGGAACATGTAAGATCTGGGCATGACATAGATGATACAGAATAAGGGGTGGATGATGTCCTGGTTTCGGCTGGGATACAGTTTATTTTCACAAGGGACTGGGAGCAGACACAGCCAGGACAGCTGACCCAAACTAGTCAAAGGGGATATTCCATACCATGTGACATCATGCTCAGCGTACAACTGGGGGAGTTGGCCAAGGGGCTGGAATCGCTGCCCGGGGACGGGCTGGGCATTGGCTTTCTGGGTGGTGAGAATATTGCATTGTGCATCACTTGCTTTCTATAGTCTTTTATTAGTCTTCTTGTTGTTATTTTTCTCTCTTCATTTGCTGTCCTAGTAAATTGTCTTTATCACAACCCATGAGTTTTACCTTTGTCTTCCGATTCTCCTCCCCATCCCACTGGGGAGGGGGAAGGAGTGAGCGAGCAGCCACATAGTACTTAGCTGCCAGTTGGGGCTAAACCATGACAACATATTCTAAAATATTTCTCTGAGCATACAAAGAAGGCAAAGAATGCCTGGTCTACACACTACGAGCTGCCCAGTCCTACATACGTATCTGTCACGCCCAGATATATTTAGGTACCAGGCCCTGTTATTCAGTCTGTGGTCAGTAGACCACAAACAGTATCGAAGGCATCTGAAAACTATCTGCAAGAGTGTGATCCCTAAAACTGGACACAGAACTTTACCAGAGCCCTCGTCAGTCCAAAGCACTATGGTGCATTTCCTATATCTAACATCCCAGTTATTATATCCTGAAATACCCTGGGCAACAGCAGCATTAATTACCTCTTATTCAGAATTCATTCCACTATAAAGCCCAGATTCTTTCTCACAGAACCACCATCTAGCCAGATTTTGCATCTTATGCTTAAGGTTATCCTTCCTTAAGTGTAATATTGTGCATTTGTTGCTATTACATTTCAGCGTACTTATGTCAAACCACCCCTTTAATGTAGCAATATAATTTGGTAACCCATTTTCTTAAGTGCTTGAGTTACATTTCACTCGTATCAAAGACAAAAATTAGACTAGTTCTGGATTTTTTCTGGATGAATTCATGATGGATGTTTTAATCATGTTATCATTCTGCAATTGCTATTATATGAACTACTTTAATTTTCTGCAGTATTATTCAAAGTATTTGAGATATCTGAGACAGGTTAACTGATATGTAATTTTTGGTACATCTTAATTCTTCTGTATGTTCTTAAATATACTTGTTAATATTTCAGAAATGACTGTGGTTAGTTCTTGAACTATACCAGAGAAACCATCCCCAGGACTTCCTGCTCTGACTCCACGCACCTAATTTAAACTTTCAATCACTTATTTTCTGTGATCTGCGTTTCAATTTCCTTGCTAGCGCTAAGTGTGTTCGGCCTCTTGTATCAGGTGTCCCCTCCTTGCAAAGAAGGTGTTACGCACATCAGCCCACTCTGTCATTTGTCCTTTGTTCACCATCCTCGTGAAGTAAGAATCCTTTTCCTTCTTTTCTTCTCATTTCTTTTTCTAGTTCCTTTTGCATTCTTTATACTTTAGCCCTTCTTTTTTACTTTTCCTAGTACAGGGTCTTTGCTCACTTTTTGTATGACGGGTTTTTGTTGCCAGATAACCAAGCAGCTCCTGACTCAGCCCCCTTCATTTCTTCCAGTGCTATCCTCCTTGTCAGCAGGACAGCTTCCTATGGGATCTTTAAGTAAGGACTTTTTCCAAACTGCCTGTTACCTTAAGCTCCTTTCTCCTTTCAGCTCCTCCCTGCAGAACCTTCCCTATCAATTCCCCAACGTGAGGTAATCTGCCTTACAGGAGTCATTTGGTCTTGCTCTCCTCCTCTCGGTCCTCCTTTTCCACAGACACACGAGCTCCAATTGCCTTCTAGCAAGTTCCTTTTTATTAGTCTTATCTATCATAGCCTTATCTGGCCATGTCTCCCGTAACCGCCTCTGCTCCTTAAAACAAAAAGTTGTCCCAACACATTTCAAAAATTTGAGGAACTGTCTGTGCCGTGCTGCTGGGTTGTTGGGGATTTTTTGCTTACAGGAGATATCTGATTAGATAAAGTCCTCGATTACCAGTACCTCATATTCTCAGGACACTCCCAGTAGTTGCTAAAAAAACTCGACATCGACCTCCCCCTCCTCATTAAGTAATCATTAGTAGAGCTTTACAGTTCCTCTCCATTTTATCTCCAACAGCTCTGTCTCTCCCCTCTTTATGGCCTTCCACACATTCCTAATGTACCAGATAATATTCTTCCCTCTTTTCCTGCCTGTCCTTCCTACACAAATTATGCTCTCTCTGCTAATATCGAAGTGCTGCAATTTATTCCACTGAGCCTGTGTGATGCTGATTAAACTGAAGCCTTTGTTGTGTCCCAAGACTTCCAGTTCTTCCTGTTTATTCTCCATACTCTCAGCATTAGTGTAAAGACATCTCAGATGTTTGGCAGTTTGCCCTTACGTTATCCCTTTTGTTCTTCTATGGCCCTCCTTGCAATTTTCCACTTCCACACTAGAAATGAGTTGTCAACTAGACCTCGAGTTTTCTTATTCAGCTGAGGTCTTTCCTGCCCACCCAGTTGAAAACTGGTGTCCTAGGAGTCTTCTCACTTGTTCTTCTCTAGTAATAAAACTCTCACGTTCTGAAAAACAATGTTTTTTTTTCACTGATTAAACAATGCTCCATAGGATGGAAATTCTCCTAAGACTCTTCCTAAAAAATGGCACAGACGGATGTTAGGAGGAAAGTGGTCTTATGTGAGAGAAGTCCCCAGTCTGATTCCTGACTTCTCAATTCCAGAGAGAGGATTAACAGTGTGCATAGTTTAAACAAACATTAGTTTTGTCAAAATGCTAGCACATGGGCAACTGCAGGGTCCCGTACTCTGTGTCAGGCTGATGTCATGCAAAGTTAGCTCCGGTTACAACCCTGGGAGAACCCTTTCTAATTCCCAGCAGTACAACACACTAAATGGCGATGTGTATCAACCAGGACAGTGGTGCTTTTCCAGGCTGCAGTTATCAAGGAACAGGCAGATGATGAGCATAGCGGGGGTAATACGTTGACTCTGCTCCCTCACAATTATGAACAGCTGCAATATCCTCAGTTTACAACGGGTCTGACACTGCAAAGAAACAAGAACAAATATTTGGAAATCTAATTGCATAATATAGCTGCATGCTGACAAGGGGACCCCGCTCTAGGGGAGAGTACTCCTTTGTAGCACATGGCCGCCCTGTGAAAGAACAAATTACAGGCTATCAAAATCTGCTGTCCTGCTGCCCAGCATCTGAATGATTGACAAGGGTGAAGTTCAGTCATTCAACTCCCTCACAGCTTCAGATGTGCTTCTGAAGCAACGATTAAGAGATTATGAAAGGAAATGTTTCCTATAATATGATCAACTGCCGCTCAGACAACATTTGAGGTTAAACATTGAAGTGTAAAGAATAAACGTGCTTATTTTACACATTTCAGTAAACAGACTGACCTCTCATCTACATGGAGATAATGAAGAGGAAGACTGGACCAACCCTTCAGGCGGGGGGACGGGGTTGTCCAGCATCTTGCCACAAAAAACATTTGCAAAAACACACCCCTCCCATAAATCAGTGCAAGAGGGAGCCTGCGATCCAAAAAGGAAGAGCAGCCCTTACAAAGCCAGGGCTTAAGCCCGCACTACTTGTTTCATTCGAATACTCAGAATTTAATTGTTCCAACGCATATCTATACTTCAAAGATGAGGCAGTGGTTTTCTTGTGTTTGAGCAATGCAGCCAGTGTGATAGATGCATCGTGTAACATCTGCTGATACGTATCCCACCATCAGCCAGACCGACTTCAGCTGTCTTCCGTCCGCTGGTGTCGATTTCCATTACTTCATAGATTCTGCTCCCTCTTCTGGCCAGCAACATAATAAAAGAAATCATTTCCCCTTTTGAAAGATGATTTCGAGCATGGGGAGTTGAGAAATCGAAAAGAAAAATCGTATTACTTTGGCAGGACAAAGAGATCTGAGCTGCGCATCCGCTGAATTTCCATATTTGGATTTCTCTGTAACAAAGACTTGCAGTATTTGTGGTAAAGGCTGAAAAAATAATTACTGGTATTTTTTGTTCAGTTCACTGGTTAGTTCTCACGGGGAGGGTGGGAGAGAGGAAGGGAGATGCAAGGAAGAAAAGACCATCAATCAGCTTGGCTGTACCTTTTCACTTCTCCTTCTCAGCACTGTACTGCTCCTTCTTATTTTTGTGCAAAAGAATATTGCAGACCTAAAAAAGGAAACGAGCAGAGATCCCGTCTTTAGGAATAGCAGGTTTGCCAGAAGGGGCTCAGATAACAGTATATTAGCTCTAGCATCCAGGGCACGTTCTCAGAAATGCCCGTGTTTCCTCTCTTTTAGAAAGTAAAATCCAAAAGGTTTGTCTCCAAAGCAGACACTACAGATTCTGAGTATTTTTGCCTCGTTTCAGGTCCTCTCGCTCCCCTTGGAGGTTATCAAGCACAGGCCAGACATTTGGGACAAAGCGCTTTCAAACCTCTTCTGGCCATTAAAGATGTCACCAAAAATTCAGCTAATGTAGGAGAAGGTACAAACTGCTCTGCACTGTACATCCAAGACAGCAAAATCGTCTCCGTTGCCTCTTTGAGGACTTCCACTGAGGAGAGATTTCTTAGGCCTCCCCCAGTGGAACTTTAGTCTGATGAAGCTCCCTGAAGCCACGTCCGAGGCAGAGCAGAAAGGCCAGCTCAGTGACTGTACAGCTTGCTACCAAGCGTGCGACGCACGGGCTTGCAATAGAGGCGATACTGGTTTTCACACGGAAAGGAAATTGCACTGAAACTCCCAGCGTATGGTATTACCCAGAGCATGGTCTGTACGCGTGGCAATTCCTTGGCTCACTGGACAGCCGAACAAAGGGATGACGCATTCAGCCTTCGCTATCTGTGAATTTTGTAAAAATTTCAGATTTTTACATTGTGTTCATATCCAGTTGACGGCGTCTTGTGCATCTTGATTACCTTTCAGAGAGCATATTCCAGCCTTTTTAAAGCTGCTATTTCCAAATCTACTGTTAGTCATGAACTAGAAACAATATTAACTACTAAAGAAGAAATTTTCCTCTGGAAGTTGTACCAACTCTCAGGCTGGACTCTTGCACGGGTCTCTCAGCTGCTGCTATTCAAGCGCTCGGGCCCGATTCTGCAACCCTTTGTTCAAGCACCAGTCCGAGGGGGTGAAAGTCGGCCAGAGAAAAAACATGCGAGATCAGATCTTGCGATACGGTAAAAAAATTCCACTTTCCATGAAAAGAACCTTGTTTTCAAACACATTCCACAAGGTGAGCAGCTCTTTCAGCCCTTCTGCATATAAGATGAGGCGCTTTTTTTTCCCCCTGAGCATGGGGCTCACAGCCCCCACGCTGCCTGCACCACCTTCTCCGCACACATTGCTGCGAGGGCGGAGGGGGAATCCTTCTCCTACTGAAGCAGCTAGTCATTGAATAGTTCTTCATTATCTAAGAGATAGCCAGGAAATATTTAATAAATATATGACCCATTGCATCAAAATAAATATAATTTATAAAACATTCATCATCTTTCGCTCATCATCATCATACAGTGTATATCAACATGCCCAGTACAGATGAGATTTACAAACATTTGCCTGAATTTTTCCCCTTAACGCATTCTCCCACTTACAGTAATCATCGCGTAAAATGCATAAACACATAGCGCAGCCTTATGCCACCAGCGCAAACCAAAGACGAAACTAAAGATCTTGTGAGAGTACAAAAAGTCTTCACGCGGGAGGGATGGCTTCAGGTACGTCTTAAAGTGGCACTCGCTCCAACTCAGCCCTGCAGCATTGGAGAAATGGAGCCAAGGTTTACTTGAGAACTCAGAATTACTTCACCAAATAACAGAACATATAAAAGCGAGCTGGCTTTTTGGAAAAAAAAATCGTTTAATAATACAGTAATAGTTGTAGTATCGTCCAGTAAAGGCGTATTTTAAAAATGTTCTGAATATTAATTTACCTCAGGTAACTTTAGAGTTGTAAATACTTGCATTATAGTGAGGTAGACAGTAAAAAAAAAGTTCTTTTCTCCATCACTAGCACAGAATTTAAATCTTGTAATAATATGTTAAGGAAACGATAATGTTAAGCAAGGATGAAATATTTGATTAATGCTTAATTCTGTACAACTCAAATATAAACTTTTAAAAATATTAGAAATTATAACATTTCGAGTGCATATAACGTTTTGTACATTAAAAAAAGAAATGCGTGTTGTTCATCTCCATTTTTGCACTTTTCAGTCTGTTTAAATAAACAAATATTTACAACTTTTACATGAACAACAGTGCATCCAAAGCAAAATGTGCATTTTAAATTATTGCTCCCGGTTGAGTCTTTTTTATTAGCATTTTATATTATTATTCTCTTCTTTATTTTTAAATTTTTTTTTCCATCAGTTTGTAGCTCTGTGAAATCAGATAAGCCAGCGGTTCTAGAAATCAGCGGGGAAAAGCCTGGAACTATGAACGTGCTAGTTACGCTAAGGAAGGGCCGGGCATGCCTCGAAGCGCACTCTCCTCAGGTGAAGCCGCAGCTGAGACGGAAGGCGGGAAAGGAACAGAGCTGTCACACCAAAGGCCTCTTCCGGCACCACGTCTGGGTGCGACGCCGCTGCAGGCTGCGAGGGCAGCCCAGGGATCCGGGCTGCAATCCGAAGGAGTTTCCTTCCCAGTCCACCCAGGATGTGCTTTCCGCCACACTTCGCTCGTCACAGTTTTTCACTGCTGTCTTGAAATAAAACCTAACTGCTAATTACAATCTTGAGCAAATTTTTGTGCTGTTTTGTTTTCCTTTTCTCTTTCCTTTTCGGAAGGGTGGGGGGTGGAGGGCCGTAGGCTGTTTCTGGCTGGTAATCTTGCAGGAATGTGGAAGGGAGAGGGCAGAAACGACACAGCCCTCTCCGGAGAGACTTCTGGGGGCGGGTGTCCACTCGCCGC
>Ga0065711_1039106_pt1 | contig 18122 bp, 8 predicted proteins | sample Hoacrofraction12_FD_59098 | JGI IMG/M metagenome (GOLD analysis project Ga0065711, IMG submission 59098) | Hoatzin crop microbial communities from Cojedes, Venezuela - Epithelial fraction 12 v2 (version 2) | ecosystem: Host-associated > Birds > Digestive system > Esophagus > Crop | place... | reverse complement strand
CCGCCTGGACAAGGTCCTGTGCAGCCTGCTGTAGGTGACCCTGCTTCGGCAGGAGGGTTGGACTAGATGACCCACAGAGGTCCCTTCCAACCCCTACCATTCTGTGATTCTGTGATTCTGTGATTGTGTGATTCTGTGAGTGAGATCACTTGAAGAAACAGAGACATCTTGAAGAGTTTTCCTGCCTATACAGCAGAATATTCTTAGCTTCTCCATCTAAAGGAGAGAATTAGAATATTAGGGAAAGCTTTCTAAAAACAGTTCAATGCTACTTCTTAATGAACCGTTCCCTATTTCCTATATATATAGGTAGGTACTTTTCCCTAACATTTTTCTCCTCTCTTCCTATATCTCATACTTACTTTCTTTCCTCATACATTGCATCAACTTATAGTTAGTTCCCTCCTGCTATCTTCTTGATGTCCTCTCTCTTTCCTCCATGTGAACATCTCCTTCTTCCCAGATACCCCTTTTCCTTCACACCCAGTTTCCCTACCTCTTCTCACTCCCCTCTCAAGCACAACCTGCCTGAAGTGAGAAGGAAGAGTGGAGAGTGAATAGTTTCTAAAGAGCTGATTTAGGATTCTCAGATCCAGCTCTGCTTCTCCCCTTCAGCAGCCTATGGATCAGAGATACTCAGTGTTTCCACTTGGCCCAATAGAAAATGCAAAGGGCAAGTCCTCTTCTGTGAAATAAGGCAGGACAGGGTCACTCCTCACTTGTCTACTGAGTAAGGCTTCCTTCCCCAAAAAAGGCATTTTTGCTTTCTGACTGCATGAGGAACGCATCCACAAAGTCAGCAAAAGCAATATTTGATGTAGGAAAAAAGCCTATATTGGATAAGCATTTCACATCATTTCTGCAAATTCTCTTTTCCCTTATTTTTATTCACTGCAATTTAAGTATAAATCAGTTTACTGCTATCACCACCACACAGCCTTTTTTGAGTGCTAGCCTTAGCCTTCCTGGCTAGGGCAATGGAGATTTCCTCCCTAGCTGTGACTCTCCAATATCTCTCAGTCCAAATGGAGATGATATACAAATCCTTTTGAAGGTTCTTAGAAGTCCTCCCCAGTTAGCTTGATCCTGTGAGTCTGGGCCCACCATGAACACCCTACTTCAGCAGCTCGGCAGGATGCTGAAAGAAAAGGGTGTGAGGAGCTTTCGATAAGCTCGGAAATACCCACCACTCATTTTTTCCCATTTCATCAATCCCAGTAACACCCATCTTTCTGACAGGATGTCAACAGTCAGAGGCAGAGCATGCTGATGACCAGTTTCCCCTGCCCTGCAAAGTGGCTCCCCTGCCTGCCTTCACGGCCGCAGTTACCAGCGCACCTTTGCCACACAGCACAGCCGGCAGTGCTTAAGCAGGCAGCAAGGGAACCTTGGCCCTAGGGCTCTGTGCAAACCTTTGCTTCCACCTAAAAGGGGGTGAAAATGCTTGTGTCAGCCTACAACATATTCCACGGAATTCGGTGTCTTTATTTGGGTAGAACAAGAAACCTGTTTGTCCTGTTCTGGCCAAATATTTGGTACATTTATACACTTCAACCATTGAATATTTTTCCTTTGACCGATGCACAACACCTGTTTTTTACGAACCCAGCTTTAATATGGGTCTTTTTAAGACAACCTCACGTTTACCAGACAGTATTTCAGTCCGCAGCTACCTTATGCAGTGCACTGGTGTACTGATCAGCAGTCTTTGGAAATCCCCTTTCGTATACTGTGCTCAAATGATTTGTATTAGGAACTAGAGTGCCACTATATCACTTCTGAATACCATAGCAGCTTTTGATGAGTGAACATCTTTTATTTTGAAATTGTCCTCCCTCAGTCTGTTGCTGCATATGTTAAAAGACTCCACCAAAAGCAAAATTACACTAAACTAGATTTAAAAGTGTCAAGTGTATTGAATAAACATTGGAGACATCAAAAACCTGAGTGGATGCTCCTGATGACAAGTGGTGTGGGAATGCCAGCCTGTGCTGAGCCTGATACAATTCCATTTCTATCTACTTATTGAAATTGCTTCACAAATACATTTCTGCATATCAGTGTCACCTATCCACTTCCAGACACTGGAAGAGTTGGTTTAAAATTGCCAGCCAAAAGAAATCAACACATTTTTCCATGGTATATCAATGTCATCTACATTTCTTCAAAAAAAATTAAAAAAAAACAACAAACCACCCAACCCACACAGCTTTGAAGCACTTGTTTTTGATGTCTTTAGTCTATCTTCTCTTTCACAGTTTGTAGATCTTACTTTTTAATCATAAAGGCAACAAAGCCCTGAGGTTTATTGGAACAGAATTTGCAGGCTCTGTCTGGCACTTGTGCTGCCTGTGTAACATATGGTGAATTTAAGCACCTTGGAATGTGATTCACATGATACTTCCTGAGCTAGCCAGTAGGAAATACCAAGCAAGAGATGTGTCCAAGATTTTTTTTGTGTGTAGGTGGAACCAAGACTGCAGTTAATAGGCCAAAGTCATCTTCCACACATAAGACTGGTTCACACGTCTCATAACAAGTCTGGAGAAGAGGACAATGTTGCCATCCTTATTTTTTAAAGAAAAGCTAGTTGCCACAGAGCCCACATTTATCCACTTGCATCTTCACTCTTAGTTGGGAGCCCTGCTTTTGTATAGGGCTGATGACCTCCTTTAAATCCCTTTCCTCGAGATTAGAAACCAATACAGAAAGGGTTATAGCAAAAGCCAAAGCATGAAACATGGCTCTTATATCACCTTCAGCAGGCATACAGCCCGATCCAGATCTCCCAAAGGATTGCTCTGACACTGGCCAGACTGGAATAGAGAGGACCCTCTCGCCCTCCCGTGGAAGAAGGACCCTGCATGGATGAGTTGCATAAAGCTGGAGAACAAACAAGTGCAGCAGACTTAATTGCACAGCTCTGCAATATATCTGAGCTGGGGCGGGTCCCAGGATCTGGTCCTTACTTCTTGAGGTATGTTTGACACTGAACAAAATATTGTTTGCCAAATATGCAGGCAATAAGCTAACTGCCAAAGTGGCAGCCCTTGTGGGATATGCAGTCACAGAACTGTAAACGCTGAGAGAACATTACTGGCCAAAATTAGACACCAGAAGTTTCACAGATCCAAGAACATCTTTACAGATCACTAACTGAGATGTCTGAGTGCCACTTTAGGCACATAAGAGAGTTGTGTGAGGTCTTTTACTTTTTTTATCTGGGCTAGGTAGTCCAAATGTAACTCTTCAGATTTACAAAAACAATTGAGAGGTCCAGCTGAATTATGCAGTTTCCAAAAAAATCAGCATATCTTCTGTGTCAGATTTCTAAAGAACTGCAATTTCACTCCCTATTAGGATAAGAGAAATTTCTGCCTGGCAGAATTTTCTATACAATGGAATGAAGCTATTCTCTATACGTTTGTACATCAATCACAGTCTTATCTATTATTTCCAAACATTTTTCCCTGCACACTTTATAATGTATATCCTTTCCACTCAATGTGGCTGAGCCAGCAATTAACAATATTTTACTTGAGAGAGAAAAATTTTGGCTTTATGTATACAGGTGTCACAACAATCAGATTCGAACAAAAAGAGGGAACAGTTTCAAATACACTTCTCCAGGTACAGAGGAGAGCTTTGCACAGAATAAGTAAGAACAAAAACAGAGCTACCATCAGTGCTTTTACTGGTGGCCAATGGCCCCAGAGTCCCCCTGCCACCTAGGGTGTCAAAGAGAGGGGCACCTTCAGAGGCTAGCTCACTCTTTGCACTGCCTGATGCACACAGGCCTCCGGGGCCCGCTCTGTCCTGCGGTCAACCGCAGAGCAAAACCTGTTTTTCAGACGGGCAGTTGGCTGCAGAAAGCCAGGCCCTCACGTCAGGTGCTTTGCCTTGCTAGCCAACACGCAGGGAACCATCGGTGAGAACAGAGCGTGGTTCCTCGCCCCAGCGCAGCCTCGCAGGAGGCAGAGCATGGCCGTAGTGCCACGGCGGGCAGGAGCAGGACAGCTCACCTCACTGTAACAGAGGCAAGGGCTTTGCATTTTTTTTGGTCCCCTAAGAATGAAACCCCTCTCTGAGCTTCTGCAACTCAGGTGGGGTGCTAGCTCTGGTGTCCCCCTGTTCATCCCTGTGGGGTCACAGCCAGGGGCCGCACACAGAGAGCACAAACTACAGCGCACGAGCGCATCAACAAAAAGACAACAGCATTTCTGGGACACCACTTTCTTTCTCATCAGGAATACATCACTGAGAACGAGACACTGAGTGCACAGCTAAGTATCATCGCATTAAGGCTTACAAATTAAGTTATAGGGGCACAAAAAGGCTCAGCAAGTACTGGTAGCTGGCTAGACAGGAGGTCCTTTAAGTCTTTGCACAAGAGCTGGGCCAGCCACTTTATACCATCACTTCTTCCACATGGCATTTTTTATTCCCCCCCTCCTACAGCAGGACTGCTAACTCCAAAGCAGAAACTCTTTACGTTATTAGCGATATTTTCTGAATTTTTCCTAAAAGCAAAGAAACAAACAGAAAAACCCTCTTCAGACCTCTGTTTCACAGTTTGGATGCATATGTGTCACAGGGTACAGAAAGGGCTACCAAGCAGCCTTTCTGCATAGAAATTAATGGGTTGTCTCCATGCTACCATTTCTCCACATATTTTGGAAATCTCAGCTCTGCAGAAGAAACTTCCAGAAAGACAATTAACAATCAGACTCTCATGGGATGTGAGCATCAGCCGCTCCTTACCATAATTTTTGAAGTTATAAAACTAATGCGTATTTCCTTTGTTCCTTAAAAGGACTACTCAGAAAATAGGAGGCTGAAGTCCCAAACTCTGTAAGTTCACTGTCCAAGTGCTTATTAAGGTCAAGGAATCTTTTCACAGATGTGGAATTTTACCTGAAAGCAGAAGTTGAAGAATCAGAATCAAACAGATGATCAGAAATGTGATCTTCTCACACATATCTTTTTTTAAAGCTTCTATATACACGCCTACATATTCTCAAGAAATGGGGAGTACTTGAGATTCTTCTCACACTGCATCAATTTCCACATCTTATCTCACTTCAGCTCATACCTGCTGCAGAAAAGAAATCTAAGAAAAAAAAATAGCATGCTCAAACCTACAAGATAATAATAAATTCCTGGCGTATAGTCAGAACAGGTTAATTTGTTTTATATGTTTAGAAGGCAAAAAGCAGCAAGTTAAATACTGAACTCTCTCTCAGAATGTGAAAAATACATTATGCTTTTTATGGCCTGTAAACATTCAATCTAAAGAACAGTTGGAATGTGGAGCCTGGAATACCTGCTTTGATTAGTCAACAGATGCTCTACAGAATCAAAACTTACTTACTCCCTGAGTTTTGGCTTTTATTGTTAACTCAAAAAACAACAAAATAGAAACCTAAGCTGTTTTTCCCCAACTGACTACATCAGCAGCAGCTCACTAAAAACTATCTGTGCTCTAACACTTGATTATATCTGCTTCAGGGAAAGTTTCCTATATCTCAAATAGTTTCCACCTGCTTGTATGAGTCACCTGTTAGTACAGCTGCTTCTTAATGGTAGTGCCTTGCAGCTGAGATAAGAGTGAATTCAAGAACCAAAGATCAATGAGTGATTTGATAGTCTAATACATTGGTTTCTTCCTCTGACAGAAAACTTATTTCCTTATATAAATAAAATCATTACATGATCCAGTAGCTAAAATGAGGAAAGCAGAAAAATAGGACAAGAAATAAGATAAAGATATTTAATGTTGAAAGCAACATATAACTGGAAAACTGTGCTGGACTCTACTGCTTGATATCTAGTGTAAGATAACGCAGTACAGAGCCTGGACTTCAAATCAGCAGACTTCAGCTTATTCAGGAAAATCCTGGGTATGGGCCTATGGCAGCTCTGAAAAATAAAAGAGTTCAGGGAAGCGGGCAGTTCTTTAAGACGGCATGCTACAAGTGCAAGAGCAGTCCTTCCAATAGTCAGGAAGACCAGAAAACTTCTCAGAAAGTCTTCATGACTGAGCAGGGAACTTAGGGTATAGAGACTTTCAAAGGCAATAGACAGGAGGAGGATGCAGGGACCCACTAAAGGAATTTAAAAACATTGCTTGGGCAGGCAGGGACGGTGTCAGAAAATCCAAAGCTCACCTAGAGTAGAAGCGACATCAAAAGCAGCAAGAAGAGCTTTTACCAATACATTCATAGCAAAATGCTGAGCAAGGACAATGTGGGCTCATTGCTGAAAAGGATGGGGGATTTAGTAACAGCAGGCACAGATAATGCTCGATGCCCTGTTTTCTCCATTATTCACCAACAAGGTTTGTCAGGCCTTTCTGGCTAGTGAAAGGGTTCACAGAGGAAAAGAATCTTGCAGTGTATGAGAATCAAGTCATGGATTGCTTACTATAAATCATCCTATGTGCCCGTGGACCCTGTTGGGCTGCAGCCAAAGGTTCTGAAAGAACTGGCCAATATCCTTGCACGATCACTCTCTATCACCTTTGAAAGGTCATAGACATTCGGAGAGGTGAGAGAGAAAGCAAATGTTGCACCCCAGCTTCAGAAAAGGTGAAAAGGGGAACTAGATCCTACAAAGCCTCACCTCAGGCCCTAGAAAAATCATGGAGCAAGTCTTCTTGGAGTACATCTCTGGAAACATGAAGAAGGTGACTGGAAGAAGTCAGCATGGATTTGGATTTAGCAAGGGCAAATCATGCCTGACCACCCTGATTGCTCTCTACAACATAGTGAGTGGGTCTGTGGCCAAGGAGAGAGCAGGGGATGCCATTTACCTTGACTTTAGCTCTCGGCACTGTTTCCCACTGTATTCTTGTATCCAAGTTACAACTTTACAGTCAGGTGGTGAACAACTGTGCAGGTAAAAATCTAGTTGGATGACCAGGAGAGGGTCATGATTAAGGGGCCATACCCCATCTGGAAACTAGTAACAGGCTGAATACCACAGAGGCATGTTCCCATTCAACACTTTTACCAGTGACCGGCAGATCATTCAGATGAGGAAGTGCAGTTTCATCAAGTTTGCAGATGACACCAAACTGGGGGAAACAGTGCATATGCTGCAGGACAGGGCTGTCATATAAAGAGACCTAGGCATGTCTGAGGAACAGGCCAACAGTATCCTCATGAAATTCAACAAGGACAAACGCAAATCCCTGCACCTAGGACGGAAGAGCTCCTTGCAGCAATACAGACTGAGGACTGATGAATGGGGAGCAGCTCTGTCGAAAAGGGCCTGGAGCTCTGGAAGACAGCAGCATGAGCTGGCAGCACCCTGCCAGCAAAGAGGTCCAGCAGCATCCAGGGCTGTAGTAACAAGAGCAGCACATCAAGGGAAGGGATTATCACCCTCCACTCATCACTTGTTAGATCACATTTGGAATACTGTGTGAAGTTTCAGGTACCCCAGTACAAGACTGATACGGATAAACCAGACCAAGTTCAGCAAAGGGCCACCATAATGGTTGGGAGCTGAAGATCTTGCCCTGTGAGGAGAGGCTGAGGGAGCTGGGATTGTTCAGCTTGGAGTAAAGTTGGCTTGATGGGAACCGAACAACAGCCGTCCAGCATCTGAAGATGCAGCCAGACTCCACAGCCATGCATGGTGTCAGGGTGAAAGGCAATTGGCAGAAGTTAAAAAAAGCAAGGTTCAGGCTGATATGACGAGAAACTTTTTCACAGTAAGGGCAGTCAGACAGTGCAATAGGCTGCCCAGAGAATTTCTCTCCATCCTTGGGGCTTTTCAAGAACCAACTAGATAAAGACATGAGCAACACGTCTGGTCTCATAGCTGACCTTGCTTTGAGCAGGAGGCTGGTTCATCCCCACCTTACTGGTGACAGGACTGAGCTTCGATTTAAGTTGTCCTCAGTGCTCTCTGTAGTTCATGAACAGAGACAGGAACCTCCACTGGGTAATTCACGTCTAAATGGACTGATAAACCTCTACTGGAAATCTATTTGACTGCAGAAAGAGCTTAGATTAAAGTCACAGCCTCAATAATATTCAGATATCTTTCTGTGTACCAAAGAACCAGCAAATATTTGTCTCAATTCTTGTTTAAATTTAGAATTTAAATGAAAATAGGCATTATCTGACCTAATTTTAGTCCTTCTCTATGCTCCAACAGAGGAAAGTAAATATAACACAGTCATTGCAAACGTGCAAGATCCTAAACCTGTACGGATTTTGTCGCTACCTTAGGAATTGCAGCTGCACAGTCAGGTGTTGCGGTTACTTTCTCTAAGACTTCCCATGAGGAAAAGAAGGTATATTAAATTTAATTCAGTAAATCATGAAAATGATAAAAGAGATTTACAAAATATTGCTGAACCTTAAAAAGCAAACAGACCTGAAAGATTTCACAGTAAATAAAGAGACTTCGAACTGTACGGGCAAGACTAGCATGCTGTAACAGCACAAAAAGGGGAATTTGCATTGAACCAAGAAATAAACTCCCACGATTTCTTAAAATATGCACATATGCATATGCACAGAGTATAGGAATAGACCAAAGCAAGAACTGAGGTCCAGGTCCTCTTGGTAAGGGAATACTCCACTGCAGCAGCCCCAGCAGTACCTCTAGCAAAATGCCAAGGAAATTCTTGGCTCCTCGTGCATTCTGATTTTGGTAGCATAATATGGACAGTACATAAGGTAAGGTATGTGTGCACCTCTCTCTGCTAAGGCCCAGTTTCCAGAGGTACACGGCATTCTCATCACTAGTCCTAAAGACCACTAGAAACATGAAGGATGTCTTCCATCTCTTCCTTCTCTTTTTCACATAAAGAAGCAGCATCTTACTGAAAATGGCAGTCTTCACCACCTAGAAAACTCAAGATATGTTAGCAGCATGCTGTTTATGTATTTGTAAAAAAAAAAAAAAAAAAGAAAAAACTGTGAGGCACACATCAGTTCCATCAACCAGCTAAAAAGGTCAACTTCACATCAGCAAAGAGAGACAAAGACCTTATCTGTATTTCTGCCCTTTCCACATTGTTTTGAAGATGTTCTGTATGAAAAATGTCCACCTCATCTAATCAGTTTCTTTTCCTTAAATACCACTATATTAAACAGCTCTTGGAACATTTGATTAATTTTTATGAGCATTTACCTTTTCTCATAAAGTACATAGTTTCAGATTTATTTTGCTTTCCAACCTCAACTTTTACAGCTGCTCCTCCAGAACAAGTGCCACTTCAGTTCTAGCCTCCCCAACACAATGAGCCTTTGCTTGATACCACTATAAAAGCTCTGTGGTTAATTCTTTGTGAGTGTAAATAAAGGAACTGTTTCCTAAATCTTTCCAAAGGTAAGAAAGAACATTTACTTGTTATCATGCTTACCATCTATAAAGCAAGAATAATTTGTCATTAAGATGTAATGCTCACTTTGCCCATTATTCACCTTTAAGAATGATAGAACTCCACATTACCAAAATTGTCTTCATTTTGTCCAAGGTAAAAACATATTGAATGAAATACTTTAAGAAATTCTCAGTCTTCGTAATTAGTAATCAAATTTCTGTAATATCTTTAAGAATGCAACATATTAAGTATGCTACAAATAAATCAAATTAATTACCATTTTTAATTAGGCATAACAAACAATTAAACAGATGACATTTAAAATTAATTTTCTCTACTGGAGGGAACATGATTTAAATCGGTGCTGAGCCCAGCACTCTCCTTGTGGATATTCCTTCAAATGCAATGACATTCAAAACTGTCACAACATTTTCAGCGACAAGTCTATTTCCATTTTTTAGTGTTTGTTTGAGGTTTCACTTTTAAGCCAGGTTTTTTTCAATTACCAGGCTTCCCTAGAAATGTTTCATGTCTTAAAGTTTCTGCTCAGCTCCATAGTATGTAATTGCTGAACAGCTGCACAGTCATACCAACCACTGATAAAAAGGCATTACCAACTTCTAAGCAAATCATATTTATAATGCATAATATTCAAGGCCAAAGAAAATCAGTAGCACTTCAAGGCAAACTTCTGAATATAGGGCAAGAGCATCTTGGGAAAGATGATGGTAAATACTGCACAGCAATGAAAAGATGCAGCTGTCTAAAACATAACTCCCAAAAAGCACACTGAAAAGAGAATTACCTTACTTTTGCCTGTACTTTGTCTCCCAAATTAAAGCATTATATACAGCTAACTGCTTCAAGGACTGGAGTAAAAAATCTTAGGAGTCCAGTCCAGCTAAGAATAGCTACCTTTAGGAGGTACCCAATTCCGGGCACATGGTTTGTGTCCTTGACTTCGTATGTTTAAATACCTCAAAGATTTGCCCCTGTGAGATATTTCAGGCAATCCAGAAGCCACAAAGAAAATGCTCTATTTCCTACCCTGAAAGCTTTTCCTTAATTCTTCATTTGTAATGGTGTAAGCGAAGAGTGAGTGTGTTGGAATCAGTGGAGTAGGGCACTGTAAACCCAGACAGAAAGGAAATCTAGCAGGTGCACATTTCACTTGCAAGATTTACTGAGTAATTGTCATCACAGGCATACACATTTTCTGCAGCGCATGAAATGCTAAAAACAAAGCAAAGACATTTCACATTCACTAAAAGGTGACAGATGAGTTTTTAGAGACTGCAAAATACAATAGCACATTTCACCCAGAAGATCATTTTCAAGAAAAATAGGAAGCCCAAAATGAAAACATGAATTTAATTTTTGTTCTGCTGCCTGAAAGAACTAAATGTAGAATGGTATCTTCCTGCTTGGACTGGATGTGTGATTCCCATCAGCAGAAATGAGTGCTACGCAAGTGCATTGAGGGTAGAACAATTCTGGGTCTGTATATGCAATCTGGAGTGTGAGAAGGTAGCAGCAGATTCGCTCTAAATGAAAGAAGTGGGAAGGTAACATGGCCATTTTTGTAGCTAGCACATTGCTAGAGACCTTAAAATGAAGGGGTAGTTGGAGAAACCTATTTGTGACGTGTTACATCAGTCAGTTTGTCTATAGCTAGTCTGTTTTATATATATACATATATAAATAAATATATATATCAAAAACATCATACAAAAAAGGATAATTTTTTTAAAACATTAGGATTACAGCATAAATAAGTCTTTTTGCTTGAGGAAAAGCCTCAGGGGAACAGTTGTGCAGACAAGCCCCTGCAAGGAAAATGCTTCAAGGGAATGCCTCCCTAGACGAACCTCCTGCTGAGCAGAATGCCTCTGGCAAAATGCTTTTGGTAAAATGCTTCTGAAAGATGATGACTCTCTTGACAAAACCTGTGCTCTTTCCCTCTAAGAGTGCCCAAAGCCAGGCTTTCATCGCTGTGAGGAACAACCCATCAGCAGGATGAGCTCTCTCTTCACTGTCTCTAACCAATAAAAATAAAAACCAGAACCAATTGCTGTCTGTGTCCCAACAATTATAAAGCCAGAGATTTCCATAATCACAGTTATTGCAAATATTTGTGCTTTGATTAGGTAATAGTGACAAATAACTGTCAGAAGTAAGGGATTTCTGTGTGATAGAGTTATCGAGAAATAATCATACTGTAGTTATGCAAATCAGTCCTCATCAACCAATCTGACTCTAAGGATTTGCATATGTGATTACAAATGTGCAGTCATACATATATAACTTTGGGTTCTGCCTGCCTGAGAGAACACTTCTCCTGTGGAGTACTTAGTTATCTGGAAAATCCTGAAGTTACACTGAAATTTCATCTTGTTTTTTACTTTCCTTGCGTTATCTGATACAAGCGTAACTTCTAAGATATTTTCGTGCCAAAAAAATCTCAAATCATATGCCCACAACAAACAAGTTTACTGTAGTTTCCCTCTTCCTCACTAATCTATTTATTCTCTCATTGTCCTCTTGCTGCAACTGCATCCCTTGAGGGAAGTTTTTCAGTCCCTATGGACACTATTTAAGAGTAAAAAAGCAAAAAGTAGGAATCACCATATTTACTGTAACATAGAAAAGGACATCGGAGCACACAGGTAAGCGTGCTGTACAGATGTTCAGAAAACTTCATGATTCAAGCGGATGAATCACGTTTCAGGCATACTGCTATAGCTAACAAAGGTAGCCATGCTTTTTGCATAAAACCATTCAGGGCTAGAAAACAAATAGCAATCTCTAAGCTATAGTATAAATTTCCCCTATTTTGGATTGCTTGCCTCTTCAGGTCACTATGGTATAAAGACCATTACAACAACATTAACACTAGCTTTTTAGCATTGCAGAGAAAGGAGGGGTGGAGGAAAGAGTACAAATTTACCAAAGATTAAGCATTTTCAATACTTTTCTACCTAAAGAGATTCTATTTCAGTTTACTGCTCAACCTGAACATATTTGATATACCTAATTTTATGCACGTGTTTGATCTAGGCTGATAGCATGGAATATCTTGTCACATCACCATTTAGACTGTAGGCCAGATTCCGCTCTCCCAAATCCTGCCTGATCCAGAATGCCAGCATGTGAATTCCCCCTACACCTCCAACAGCGACCCAGCCCTCCGACCTGCATGCGTAATCCTTTAAACACATTTCTGCTTGGCCTAAAAGTTCCTTTGGTGTCTAAAATATGTCTCCCATAAGAACATATCTATGATGAAATACATTGTCAGTATGTCTAATGACCTTGGGAAAACTGCTTTTTTTCTCATAATGTGAGGAACATCGATTTGTATCATCAGATTTTACAACAGTCATATTTCCTAGAACAAATACAAAGTATGTTGTTCTTACATGGGTCATTTAGATTAGAGACCCAATTGCCATTTCTTATTTGCTTTTCTGTATATATTGTGCTGTTCTTTTTCGTTGTCAGTACACGAACGCATGGAAGAAATTACACAGACGGAAATTTTTGCAAATAGAAATATCATTGATGAAGATAATTACCCTAAGGAAAGCTCTTTACAATACAAAAGACAATGAACACAGCATTTTCAGACACATGCTTATTCAAATAGTTTACAACTAGGTTCTGTCAGAGCTGGGTGGGAAAAGGTTTCTCTACTCCAACAATAAATTCAAGATTTCAAAATATTCTCTGTCCTGCATGAGGATGGAAACAAGACCTGCCCAACTTCTTCACAGAAAAAAAAAAGTCAATTGATGGTTTATCTTATGAGGTGTTTCTAAAAGTTGGAAAACCAAAGTTTAAATGTCTAACTAGGAACTGAAAAGAAATACACTGATACTTCAGCTGGGATTGGGAGCTATCTGGAAGCTATATAGGTTTATAAGCACAGAAACTCCTTAATGGATCTGGAAAACTTCCCATGAACACAGTTTTAGTAAAACTATACACTGCCATTAAAAAGTTTGATTGAATAAGTCATCATTTTCAAATAAAAAAGCCAATATTCATCACAAAATTCCAGACAAGCGGTAGTTGCTAGTATCCAAATGTTGATATAGTACTCATTTTATTTTTATGGGATTTTTTTATTATTCTGTAGCAAGTGAATCATTTGTCAATCAAAGTAAAATTACAGTCAATTTCAGTCTACGGTGCTCACTCAAACCAGCTATCTAATTAGACATAGTCAACGTTATGACTCATAAACTAATGAGATCTCCCCTTTTGATTCTTTCAAAAAGGAATAGGGATTAACTCACTTGAGAAACCGTTTTGCCACTTTAAACATTAGACCATAGTAATCACGAGCTCAAAAGCAATCTATTAAAAGGGTGTATTCCATATGTAATTTATAAACTTATTGCACAATATCGTACTAGGAAATTGTGTGTTCTTATCTACTACTGGAAAAACATTCCAAAAATCACTTGCAGAATAGCTCTTTCATTCTTTTCTTGCATGTAAAAGAAATAGGAACTATAGTAGCAGCCATGACAAAGGCTGACTTGCAGACACAGCAAAGCTCTTTCTTACAAGACAGGACTGAAAAAGTTGCAATCAGTATGCCTCTACACCAAAAAAAGTAGTGGGGATATCAGCATGCATAGGTTCCTTGGCATCACCAGGTATTGTGCAAACACAATTTAATTCATTTTTCCTATCAATAAAAAATGTGGGGAATGGCTGAGGGTTTCTGTGTTGTTTTGCTTTTTAGAGAAAAGCTTTAATCTCTTTAAATTAGGTATCCAGAATGTTAATGCATAGCTAATATTCCAAATCTATTTCTTTACACTGATTTATTTTAATCTGCTCTTTTTTTGTTACAGAATATAAGCCCACCCCCAGAATGACTAATTTAGGCACTGGTGTATATATATTTCTGGTGCCTGCTGAACTTTGGTGTAATCAATGTGACTAGGTTTAAACACATCTCGTACATTAAGGCGAGTGGCCTCGCCATCCAGCAGCAGGGCACTGGCAGAGAGGAGAGGTGGTGTCAGATTCCCTGCCTTTCTAGCAGGGTGCAACCCAGGACAGTAGCTCTTGCTCCTGAAAACCGATATTCATTTTGCATGACATTACTGTTGGGGAAAAACTACCTAAAAACAAGGGCATTGTCATATAACCCATCTTAATTACAATCAGGTTGCCTTCGTGGTGGCTCCTTTTGGCCCAAGAAATTGGCCCTCCTCATCGCGCAAGCAAAGGACCACAGCCTGATGCATTGTGACAGCTTTGCCCCATGCCAGGGGTTTGACCACCCCTGAAGATGGAGGACATGGGTGGACAGATCCTGGCCAGGCTAAGGAAAACTTGTGGTGTCCCTTTCCTCTCTCTTGCAATCCCACCAGGTTCCATCCCCAGGGAAGACGGCTTTTCACCTTGCTATTATTTAGAGAGTGCCACCACGAAGTTAGCTGTAGCTTCACCCATCACCGATTTTGATAGCTTTTCTGGGACAGAAAGCAGCCTAAGCCCAAATAGATATGAAGCTGAGAAACCTATCTCTGTAGGAAATAACGGTTCTGAGTGCTTATGGACAACATAAGCACTCAGAAGCACATGTAGATATGGTGCTTAGGGACATGTTTAGTGGTGGACTCAGTAGCACTAGGTTAATGGTTGGACTCAATGACCTTAAGCGTCTTCTCCAATCTAAATGATTCTATGATTCTGTGACATACTTCAGATGGTATAGGAACTTTTAGACAACCAAGCATGTATTTAAAGGATTATTCACACAGGTCGGAGGGCTGGGTCGCTGTTGGAGGTGTAGGGGCAATTCATACGCTTGCATTCTGGCTCAGACAAGACTTGGGAGAACAGAATCTGGCCTACAGTCTAAACGGTGATGTGACAAGATATTCCAGGCTACCAGACTGTATCAACATTTTCTAACTTACATGCAGAAAATTAGATACATCAAATATATTCTTTTTAGCAACAAATAATAGCCCGATTTTCACAGATATCCTGTACCTAAAGCTACTATGAATAAAATAATCCTAACCCCTCCAACAGTCTCAGTGATAAGAATTTCAGAAAATGTAATTCCACTGCCTACAAATCCTGTTTTAGTTTTATTTTGAAATAAAACTTTGATCTTTAAGTTGCCACACAGACTGCAGACCAAGACAGATTTTAAAGCACTTGACTCAGTATTTTTGTTTGAAGGCAAATGTTTCACAAATTAAAGAAAACTTTCACAGGATCCCACTTCTAAGTTATCTTCCCATTTCTGATGGTCTCAGAGAGTGAGATTTCTTACTCGCTCACCGTAATTTTCTGTAGTTTTGGGACGCTCTTAATGAAGGTTGCGCATTGTGATGGAGTGTTGCCTTAGTCTGCGACGGCGTTTTGTGGACTCAAAAAACTAAGCATCTGTTACCTGGCTCTTTGTGGTGGAGGCAACAAGAATCAATACTGATTGAGTGATAGATCACGTGACCCTTCCAATCTTCTCATTCTACATTGTCAGACACTCCTAATTTAAAAACAACTAAGCTCATTCCTCCAGGTTTGACTAGCTTTTCAGTGGAGTGAAACAAACTGGCATATTTCTCAAATCGATTTATTGTAACCTCTGCAGGATACTAGGAGAATTCAATCAAGCAGCCACTTAGAGTCCTCTCTGTTCTCTGCCTGCCTCCTTTGCAGCAGGCTTTTGCCAGGGCACCAGTATTTAGTGCTCCTGCCTTTCCTGGCTTGCTGCGTTACGAGATGAACACAAAAGCAGAAAACCAGCTGTGTTCCTGGAAGAGTTTTCCCAGCATTTAGGGACTCCCATTCAGAAAATGTGCAAACAGCATTCATTACTAATTTATTAGCTTTCTGCTGCAGGAGCAGAGCTGGTCCTAGTGTAGAAAATATATTAATCACATTGCATAGAATTAAATCTATGTGCACTGAGGCTGAGCACGCAGCCTGGCTGGGGATGACCCAATCAGTCTTATACAGACTTGAGTCTCAGGTAACAAAGAAGGCTAAAGATTTCCAACCTGACATGTCAACTACAAACTGCTCTGTTTGGTAAGCCTGAAAATCACTAAAAGTCAAAACACTTACTTTCTTCTTTTTTCCTAGCAATCTGTTGAGCTCCTCTACAGCAAATACTTATCCAGACTTCCCTCAGTATAACTGACGTCTTTTAGGAATAATATCTATGAAGGATCTCACAAAGTACGTTAGCTGTAATCAGTACTTCCTAAGTGAAAACTTCTGTGGCTTGGAATACGAGAACAGAAGGCTCATGTGACAGCTCAGCCTGATTTGTAATTAATAAATCCACAGGTTACTCAGCAAGAGTTCCTACTGGAAAGGATTGTTCTTTCAGATACTAAGAGAGGAGCTGACTCCAGCAAGGTTGAGGCTGATGGCCAGCTAATTCGGGTAACACATGATGCTGAGCATCTGCTCCAAAGCAGATGCTAAAGTTTCGTTCTCTTGCAGACACGTTCCTCCCTTCTGTCTGTAGAGGTTCTAGTAGACGGTGCAAATAGAAACCGCAGGGGCATATGGAGAAGCCTTGATGGTCCTATTTATTTCTGTTCCACATAGCTCAAGTTCATAATTCCACCAAAATACTAAGAATCTCTCTCAAAGGACATCCATATCTGTGCTCCACTTCAGACAAGTGGCCTGGTTTTTGGGAGCCTGGTCACCACAATGGGACAGCTGACCACTCAGAAGCTCTGCAAAACATGCCAAGATGAATAAACATTGCTCAGGATGAATCCATCAGTCATGCATGCTTTAAGCGTGCCTTCACCCAAGAGACTTTAAAAATCTGAAAAGGCTGCAAATCTGCTGACCACAATTATTCAGTGACATCTCTAGGAGCTTTGTGGCAAGAAAGCTAGCAGGATTCTGGCAGCGTGTCTGCTAAATCTTCATTTTGGCATGAAATTTGTTTACAAGACAGAGATAACACCCTTCGATAGTTTTTGCCTGAATAGCTCCTAACTCTTTCTACTGAAATTTTAATTGAAAGCTATGACAATGACTCAAAATCCAGTTAGAAGAAATAACTCAGTGGGCAGCACATAATAAGGATAAATCTCATTCAAATTAATAGTTCAGATACCACATATGAAAATAATTTTAATATGCGTTCAGTAAAAATGAAATCTATTCAGTCTAAATGTAGAGAGCTTGGATGTTTGTGCATAAATTGATAGACAGATAGATAAATGTAAATGTCAGTGATAAAGGAAATCCAAGGACTGGATGTTTTTAATCTTGAGTGTTGAAAGACTATCTTTTCATATTATATTTTGCCTACTTTTCCCATATGTGTTTTCATTTGATCTTAATTCACCTGCCAGAATAGTGGCTATCAATTCTGTGGTGTGGAAATCCATATGTAAAAAAATGAACTGAAAAGACTGAAGTTGCTTCACATACACCATTTAACTATCAGAAGCGAAGAATTTTGATTCACTGCAAACAGCAGCCAGTTTTGAACTTCGAGGTGAAAGTATCCATACTACAAAGCTCAAAAATGTCAGGGGGTTACATTAACATCTGACTCTCACTCAAAATAGACTACTTCTGGTTTTGAGGAACAGAAGAAATCATTGCCCTCTGGTGGCTAAAATGGCATTTTTTAAGCATTATGGACTCAAATTTTAAGCAGGTGTCTTGGTTTCGGCTGCCGCCGGCAACAAAAGCGCCACGCGGCCGCCCCTCCCCCCGCCGGCGTGCGGAGGAGAATGGAAAGAAAGAGGCAGAAACCGGTGGG
>Ga0065711_1039105_pt1 | contig 18122 bp, 10 predicted proteins | sample Hoacrofraction12_FD_59098 | JGI IMG/M metagenome (GOLD analysis project Ga0065711, IMG submission 59098) | Hoatzin crop microbial communities from Cojedes, Venezuela - Epithelial fraction 12 v2 (version 2) | ecosystem: Host-associated > Birds > Digestive system > Esophagus > Crop | place... | reverse complement strand
GGACTTCCCCTGACTGCCATGACTTTTCAAATATCATGGAGAGTGGCTTGGCAACTACATCAGCCAGTTCCCTCAGGACTCTGGGATGCATCTCATCAGGTCCCATGGACTTCTGTACGAATATAATAAGCATTTAATTCTGCAGTCCATCTTTTAAAGCTCTCCTTAGTTTTGTGGGTTTTTTTGTGGTTTTTTTTGTTTGTTTTTTTTTCCCCTCTGTGTTTATTTTCAGTGATTTTTCATTTTATTTTGAAAGTATGAAGAACTGTTTCTCTGGTAGCATGAGCTACACCAAATCTCGCAGGATGCCCTTAATATTGATTTATGTGGCAGACTTAGCTAGGAGTGTCAGCCTAGAGAGACCTTTTCCCTAATCAATAATTGAAAACATTTCCTAAAATGAAGGTGGTAGGTTATTACTTATTTTGTATCTTTCATTCATTTTTCATTCGTGTTGAGGTCATGCTGTCTTACACAACACTGGATTGCATTTAAGCTTTCTAAAACATGTTTTCTAGACAAGGAGCAATTACAGTGCAGTGTATTTTGAAACTACAAGAATCTGAAGCCATAGTATTTGACAATGAAACACATTTCTCAAAGTTCTGCCTTCCAACAATCAGCTAAAGCACAATGCTGTGAATATAATGCATGATGAATGAAGATATTTCAGTAATTCATGAGGATTTATTTCATTCTATTTCTAGATATGAGTATGTAATTAACTAGCCTATAAATATATATATATTTAAAAGCAGAATTTCCTCATGCCCATTAAGATCAGCAATATATAATACAAAAACATCAAAGTCTTTTATTTTGTCTCGGCAGTAATCTTTCCTCTAGTTAGGTACATCTTATTCCCAAGATAATACTTTCTAACAAATCTTTTCATATGATCACTCACAAATATTAGGTTTTAATAGTCATATTGTTCCATGCCTATATTGCCTAGCCAGCATTTACTGTGAATCTGTTAATGCCCTGCTTTTAATTCCTAATGATACAAAAATTAAATTAGTCTGTGCTTTCTTACCTGTTACAACGCCTGTCTCCAGATCTAGAAGGCTGTTTATACAAGCAGTCAGGGAAGTTAGCTGTTCACTGGCAGGGCAAGTGTCTGCAAATAGTCTCTGCAATAATGTATTAGCCATTGCAAATGGAGGAATATGAATTAAGAATATAGATTTTGCACTTGTTTCCCTTGTGCTTCCCCTCTTTCCTTGTCATGTTTGCTAATACATTTGTAATGTCAGAAACGGCTCCGAATGTTGAGCATCAATTAGACGTGGGAACTGGAGCATAAAATAACATCTACATTTTATCCTCTTTAATCAAGAGGAAATGCTCTAATGTTGGATTTAGATTTAATGCAAAACTAAATATTTGACTCACTATATATTGTGTCAGTAGATTAGCTGGTATTTATCACAGTTTTCAAAACTAGGGCTTTAATGCCTCATTTGACATGATTTTGTCAGTCCCTGGCAGAAAGCTGATAAACTGTCCATTTATGCCATTACAGCTGCCTCTTGTAGCGCTGTGCTGCTATGGAGAGGGGTCAGTTGTCATTTCCTTAAAACCTTTGGTTTTGATCATTTTATAACAGGTTGGTCTTTAAAGTTCATTTGGCTGTACTACAGTAGATAAGTTCCAGACTATAAATCAGGTTTTGATGGTACAAAAATAGCTTAAATTGACCGAGTGGCCAAAAGTTATCTAAATACTGCACTCTTGCTGTCAAGGTAGCTAAAGCTGGAGTTAAAACTACCACTGGACTTCCATCCATTTTTTCCCTTATTTTCAGTTTCTTCTCCGTAGGGATTTTTTTTTCCTTTGCTTGGACTTTTGTTTTTTTTGGTGAACAGGTAGCAAGAAAAGTTTTCCACACAAAATGGCAAAGCTGAAATGGACCAAATTAGATGTCCCCTTCTGACCAGGTAAGATGATTCCAGAGGATCCTCTAGCTCTAATACCCTCTCCAGGCATGTGCTATTACCCAGGCGGGGTTGTACTTTACCCTGCACCTCAACTCACCTCAGGGCAACACTTTACCCTGCACCTCAACTCTTATCTACCCTGCACCTCAGCTCTTACAGACAATGTGGATATGCCAGTGCCAAGTACCCTGGGCTCAGAAGATCTGCATTAAGAATGTTGTTAGTCCTACTGACTTCTATTGTATTACTTGCCATTTCCCCTGAGAAGAGCTGATATACTCACAGGCCCAACTACAGGTGTGTTTGAGACGATGAAAGCCACCTACATTGTCTGAGATGATGGTACGAAATGGCTCCAGCCATTCCTTCAGACACAGGGCAGATGCTTGGGTCATACATCTGCTGAGCTACATTCCTCTTGTTAAGTCCAGATTACATCAAGTCTTGTTATAAATGCAGCAAAATTCTTTACCACTGATTTCTAATTGACATCCTTCTTTCTTCTTGGTTGCAGAAGTGGATGCTGTATCACTGACCTGCTGACAGGGCTGCAGCACTGCCGGGACAGCTGTGACAGCCCGAGGAATTAAACAAGAGCTGGGGATTTCTGTTTCTCCTGTGATACCTTTCACTTCATCCGGCTCTGCTTACAGAATGAGACCTTTACCAGTTTTACAAAAATCGGTAAAACAGTAATGAGGAGACAAATGCAATACCAGCGAGAAGGGCTACTCCCGCACGCAGAGGCACTCACTGCTCTGGCAGGCCGATGGCTGCGTGCGGGACTGGCTGAAGCTCTGCTAGATAAGGAGTGAGTGAGTTGCATAAGACTCCGTGTTCAGTGTAGTAATTCTATTAGAAATATGAAATGTGTGTCTATTTAGGAAGTCTGGCACATTTTTACAATTATCTAAATGAAACGAATTGCAGAATTTTAAGTCAAACCTGACCTTTGCCCTGTCTCCAGAAGCGCAAGGACAATCAAGGCACTGACTTGGAAAGAGCACAACTCATCCTGCCCATTCTCTTTCCTTTTTATTCCGTTGATCCCATTGAAGCCAATATCAGCATCTGCATGAGTAAAACGAGCATTTACCTTTGGTGACTGGCTGTTGGCAGGGAAGGCATGCAGAAAATCAGCTGCTTGGGAGACTGAAAACAATGGTTTTTATTTTACAGGTATAAAGAACTTTTTCCTCCACCCAAACCAAGCAAAAATAGTTCCAGCACCGACAGCTTATATTCTATGGAGACGTCCAAAACCTGAGGACACGACCTTTTTTAAGAACTTCAGTTGCTGCTTATCTCTGTGCGTGGCCAGCCCTGCCCTTGCTGACAGTGTCCAGCCATCAGCCTCCAAGGGTATGATAATCCTTTGCTGTGACCAGTGGCAATTTCAGCGACAGGGCTTGAATTTCTCCCTCTGCTTTGGGGAGAGCAGAAGACGGGGAAAGAAAACAATTTCCCCAGTAAGACCCACTAGAAGGTGGGAGGAGAGTCATACATATTTGTGCCTACTTGCAGTCCACCCACTCCTTCCTTCCCTGGGCCCACCCTTCCGCCCTTCACGCTGTCCCCAGGGGCGCAGAGGCTCTGCCTTAGCTGGATGTGGTGGCAGCTGTGGGGGGGGTGGCAGAAAGCCCCTTCCTCCCTTCAGGGCCTGCGAAGAGTGGGCAAGATGCTGGGAGGGGGAGCAGTCCTGCTGTGCTCCTCCAGCTAGGAAACAGAGTCATCTGTGCGTCTAAAAGCAATAAAAAGAGCTTTCCTCCTACCTACACCAACTTGTGTGGTATGTGTTTGACAAGTCTAGGTAACTGCCTTGTTCCTGTGCCCCAGGTCTACCAGCTGGAGCTACCAGTTCTCTCATATAACCCATTTTGTTGGGTCGCTATCAAGGCAAAGTTACCTGCGTGAGGGATTGAGGTTAGCACTTGTGCTAGCGTAGAGATGAACATTCTCATGGGAACCAGCAGAGATGGGTTCTCATGGGAACCAGCAGGCTCTGGGACCACTGGAACATCACCTTTTGTTTGCTGACCTGGCGTGAAGGCAGTACTTCGGCACTCAGCAGTGGCCTCCGAGCTTGTGGGATCAGCACTTTATTCACATGAAAGGCGTGACACCTTTGATTCAGTACTTCTGTCTTTCCAGGATGATGACACCAAAGCAAAGGTCTCTGTGATCTCACTGTCTCAGCAGCTTTCACGTGTGAGGTTGGTACACAGAGAGTCGCCCCTATGGCATCTATTTACTCAGTGGAAAGGGAGCAAAGGGGCACAGGCTAGCCCAGGGTCGCGCAACAGAGGTGTCGCCAACTCTTTGTAGTGCACTGTTTATTGCACCGGGTTTTAGAGTTCATTTTCAGCCTCGGCTCTTGGTGTTGTGTGATAATCTGACCTTTCATTAAAAAAAAAAAGAAAGTCCAAAGACCCTGTAACTGTGAAATTGACAAAGAAAAATTAGAAAATGTGCAGCTAAAGGACCAGAAGAATCTGAATGCAAATAAGAACCGATGTGTAGAACAAACGTGTTTTCTCAATTTTCTGACTTCTGGAGCGGGGCAACACATAGATATAACACTGGTAACGGAGATAGTGAAGGCTGTGCTTTGAAGTCCTGTAACTTGCTGAAGATGCTCCTGTTCACATGCACAGTTCTCAGGGTTCAACTAGCCACAGCTTTAATGGGACAATGGTGTGGGTGGAGGCACCCAAAAAAAACATAAAACAAGGGCAGGAAGAACGCTCCTAACTCATCAAATTTAGTCTTCTCTTCTCACAGGCATCATGGTCTTCTTACATAGGTCACCAGAGGGGGTAAAAGAAACTGCATGAAAGCCACACAGCTTCTTTTTCCACTCCTTGTCCCCTTTCATTTCCCACACAACCCCTGCTGCTGGAGGCATACTTATTAGCTGATGGGCCAGCATGTTTGTTGGCCAGGATATTATTTACATAACTGCCATTTAGATGGGGCAAGTGCAGTACCAAAACCCAAGCCTCCATGTACTCACCTAATAGAGCAAAACAGAAGTTGAAATACCCTGACTAGGATGAGATCTTCAGAAGTATTTAGTGTTGACCTAACCGCATCCACTGAATTTCAGAACAAACTCCTTCCCCGCCTCAGTGGTGGACAAAGCCATCCTGGCCTGCTTCTGGAGATGTGACTGTCAGCGATATCTCGTCCCTGTTATAGCACAGCTCAGTCTTCCAGTGAGAAATTCAAAGGAAGAGACATTCTTATATTAAGACTTAGTTTATAGTTGTAAATCTAGGTTAAGGTTATAATCTTGGGCATACTCAGAAAGAGTAAAGAAGCAGTCATCAGGCTGTTTTACAGATTTAAACTTAAAAAACACTCAGATTTGTACAAACTTTTAAGCAAATTTATCTAAAGCAGAAGAGTTATTTTTTACTTTGCTTTTCTAATTAAATACTGAAAGACACTGCTCCCCACATGACTGGAAATAAAACACACACATTGGTTTTTTTACATGGTGAGATCTAGTATGGTCCTCTGATATGGCATAAAGTACCTCAAAACACTGTAGATTGAAATCTGTGGTCTAATTTCTGCTGTATTTATTTTTTTAAATCTCAGATGCTAATAATTCAGACCTAGAATTAGGGTGAATAACTATGCAAGGTGTGCAGGGTGATGGGAATTACGATCTTTGTACTTGAAATTTGTCATATCTGATATAAGATGCCAAAGACTTCCCTCAACCTTCTCAGACAGAGCAGAAATAGCTGTTCTACTAAAGTGAATAAAATAAGCAAATTTCAAATAATACATATATATATATATTAAAATGCTGGGAAAGCATTGAGCATGTTTTTTTTCATTCAATGTGAGACTCAATTAATCCTGTTCAGATGTGTTGGATAACCATTTGGTAATAATAACAACTGTCTTGGAAGGGGAAAATGCTGTGATTTTTAACCCGTTATGTAACATCAGAACTGCCAATTTTGTATTGTATTAAAATTAGAGAGGCATAATGATAGCACTTTGCAATAACATGTGCAAGGTCACAATTATGTACCCTAGAAAATAAAATTGCTAAATATACAGTGCGGGTGAAGTATGAGCATCTAATAATCTCTTCATGTTCCAGCACAGAGAAACAAAAAGCTAAGCTTAATAAAGTTACAAACCCCATGATTTCTTAGAAATCGTGGTCTGAATTCTGCCTCAGGAAATGACAAGCCTACTACTCACCTACCATGAACGAAAATAAGAAACACCTGTTGTCTCTTTGTTCTGACTTAATTTACTTCCTCTGGCCCAGTTTGCTCCCTTGTCTTCCTTCTAGAGACTTGGGAGGAGTAGTCATTAGCTTCTTCTCCGTCAGCATTTCTGATGAAAGAACTAGGTAAGTGTATCCAGTTGTAAAAGGCTGTTTCAGCTTGCTCTGGTTTTCATTCATTGTTTGGTTCTTGCTCTCTTCCCTAGTTATCCAGCCCAGTAGGTAATTGCTGGAGGATACTTGCTTACATGGACTGTCGGTCTGGCCCAGTATGGCCATTTTTATGTTCCCAAGTCATTGCTGTCTTACAAGAGTATAAAGTGTAATCACTTGGGGAAACTTAACTGTTTTGTATTTTTTATCATCTTGCTGTGACAGATATATTCCTCAGGAGTTTCTCTGCTTTTTATACTTGAGTCAAAAAAACCCTGTGTAGGTTCTCTATAATTTTGGGGGCAGGAAAATCAAAGCCCTGTGTCTTCAGTCCTGTGATTTGAGTGTGTTTCAGCTGATGATACTTTGGCTTCTTCTCCTGGAAAATCTGTCCAAGGTTATGAAATAAAAAGATGAAAGTTCTGTCCACTGCTCATGATAGTTCTCCTGTAAAATAATTCAACATCAGATTTAGAATGAGTAACACTTCCTGTTATGATACAACTGGCTTAAGAAAAATGGAGCTAGCATGTATCTGTTTGTCCTTTCTGTCTGAAAAAAAAATCCACCTAATCAGGCTGCTTTTCTTCTTTCAAAGAGAGCATTCACACATCCTAGTGATATTCTTTATGGTCGTTTAAATATCACTATGGTTGTGTAAAATTATATATCCTCTAGACAACAAGAACAAAAGCTTCTATGCGCGCTAAATATTGTTTCATTCAGGAAGTTATTCCTATGTGTATGTTTCCACAACTATTATCAGTAGAATTGAAGGGTAGCAGCAATATCCACAAATTGCCTGATTTCCTTCCCGCACTATCAAAGATTGAAAGAACAAAGATGACAGTGTTGACGGAAATCACTATGACATAAATTGCTTTCCAGCAAAGATTTAAGGGAGTTGCCTTTAATATGTTTTTTATGGTAGGAGGAGGGACTCCTACCTGAAAGAGTTTGGTTCTGTTGGATCTTCTAAGCATTCCCGAAGTCTGGCCTCAGGATGTTCTTCAGTGGGTTATGTTCTGGTCTTTGTTGTGGTAGTGGAACCATGAAGCTCCTCCACTGTTTCTAGGATGTTTATTCTGAGTTTGCGCTAATGCATCTGAAATGACACTGTAGCAACTATCTGTAAAAATTCCAGTTCAACCAACTCGGGAAAGCTCAGAGGATAAAAACACATAGGAAATTATTGCTCTTACAGTGTTTACTTTTTATTTTATAAGGTTTCATGGTTAATACAGATTTTTTATTATTATTGTGACTTCTCTCACGATACTTGCTAGTGCCTGTGCCTGAAGTATATGCAGTGGGAAGTGTAAAGAAAGAGAGCAGTTGCTAAACCCTGTGGCACTGATGAGCTGTTGGAGCCTACATTTCCAGCTCCTTCCGGTCTGGGAAAAGCCCTCCTAACATACAGAACTTCTAATGGAAATCTATGCCCAGTGAATAGCTTTAACACCGCTCAGCTCCCTTTTATGGCCTTATTTTGGCAAAGTGTCACGAGTCAGTTTCATGCACGTCCTGGTATAGGAACTGAGAGGAAGCACTTGGCATGGCAACTGGTTGGGAAAGGCTTCTAGTAGTAAAACTGGACATCCAGATGCTTCCTTGATTAGGATCTCCAGACTAGTGTTCCCCTGGAGTCTGGGAAGCAGTGAAGAACTGAGCTGTCTGCCCAGGCCATACATTACCCTTCTTCTCCAAAAAACTTCTGTTCCCACCGTTGCCACTGCTCCCGTCCCAGGGCTGCTGCTGAGGCAAAACAAGAATGACCGCAGAGACGTGTGACCAATGTGAGCCCCTCTGAACAGGCTGAACACAGAGACCCTGAAGCAATGTTTCACCAGAGCCCATGGGTCTGTCAGATGGCAGCATCCCTGTCCTCCATGGCTACCATTGCTGTTGTTCTGCTGCCTCGTCCTTGCAGCCAAAATATCTGATCCTGATGAGTCTCTCGACTTCCTGGCTCAATAAGCCAGTTCCTCTATTAGTGGTTAGAAATGCTTCTGGGTAGGAAAAAAAAGAAAGCAGCCTTTGCATAGATCAGCTAGACAATTAGCAAGGCCAGATATCTAAGATATGTTGAGGCAGGCAATAATGCTCGTGCTGGGGAAGGCCTAGGCCCGCCTGCTCATAGGCAGCAAAGGTTAAATGTCAGGGAAATTAAATCTGCCCCCTGTGTTAGGGGAAGGAGCTGGGTTACACTTTTTTTTTTTTTAGATGCCTGAGTTCTGCCCAAATCTTTCTTGTACACGACCTTTTTAAAAAATGAACAGTAGATATTGCCCAAAGTCTGGAGGAACAAAATGTGGCTTATTGGAGCTTGCTGAAGGAAGTTTGGACCTTTTTTTAATATCAAGCATGTGTTATAAATAGTTTGATTGCCAGCCAGAAATTTTGGAGAGGTGAAAACACAATTTAGTACACTCTAGGTTAAGATGACCTTTCCGAAAAGAAAATGAACACTTATAAGCACAATTATTAATCCTTAAGACAGATGAAAATGAGTCGGTACACACCAAATCATGCTTGGTGGGCCCAACTGCTTTGTGCTCATCAGCTCTTGCTATTTCTCTGATGGCACCTCAAAGGCCCATGTTCACTGCGATCTTTGTGGTTTCAAGGGCAGAGGCATCTTGTTCACTTGTTGTAGTGGAGGCTATAAAACCACAAGATCAAAATACTTAACAGCCAACTAGCAACTGCCTTTTGAACAGGTGAGATCTGAATACCCCACAGCGTGTGCCATCATTCGTGTCAATAAGAAGTGGTGTAAAAAAGTCAGAAGCGCAGGGTCAGAAGCTATGCTAGATTGGGTGTTAATCTGATTTTTACTACTCCATACAGTGACGTAAAGCATTGTTTCTCCCATAAGGCTCAAAGGAACACTGGAGGCTGCAATATATATTTTTGCATGGCTTCGTACAGGCCCTAAAGCAATGATAAAGATTTTCCTACCCTTATGTAATGAGTGTTTTTAAAATGGAGTAAAATACCTCCTCCTCATTCTCATTCAGTAGCATTATAGTTGGGTTTTTTTCCAGCTGGGAGCAGTATAACATAACAACAGGCACATGGGGCTATGCACATTCTTCTTGACCTGCTAGGGACAACAAAATAGTGGCTCTCTCCTGTTTGTCGTGACTAGCAAGATCCCACGCAGGGTGCAGAGCACCACCATGGACAGGACGAGGTCAAGATGAGCCAACACTCCGCACCTTCAAGAACCTGATGTTAACATCTGCTGCTGTGTATTTACGTCCAGTTCCTATCTTGCGTCTTTCCTGAGCTGCCTGTCCTTGTTTGTTCTCGCCAGGCTGACGGGCCACCTCCTGCGGCAGGGTGCACAGCCCCGCGGGTGCTGGCCCTGTGTGCTCTGCCATGCTCTGCCTGTGCAGCCGAGCAGACCCTGGTGTGGCTACGCAGCTGCTCATTTGCCTAACTCGCTAGTAAATGCTCAGGGGGCATTTCTTAATGTTCTGCGTGTTGGTCACAATTGATTTACTAATTAACATAGTGGTAGGAATCAAGGATCGTTGGTTTTGTTTTTCTGTCTGTCTTCCACTAACTTGCTTTTGGCTCCAGGTAAGTGAACCGAGCTCTGTCCACATCCTCATTGCTGTAAAACAGGAGCGATAATACCTACCTACCAAGGAGCTGTTTGTGAGCTTTGCCAGGCTCTTTAGCATCCTCAGCAGGAGGCAGCATAGAAGCATACAGCCAACACACTATTTCAAAACAACCCAGTTTTAAATCGCTGCAGAAAGCTCCTGCTAGCCACGTGGTAGCTTGCGGTCCCCTCCTGATGGTTCCACCATCGCTTTAAGAACTTGCAGCCAAAAAGGGTTTTTCTGGCCCTTCTCTCCCCAGTCATTGTTCCCATACACTTTGTGAAAACTCATGCTAGTGAAAACTCACCACTCTATTTGTATTTTTTCAAGTTAATTTTCAGCAGAAGTTCCCTTGTCTAACTGGCCACATAGTTTCATGACTGCTCATGCTCAGAGAAGAGACGCAGTAAGAACACGCATCTGCGTAGGGGCAGGGCTGCCTCTTTCAGTCACAGCACGCATTTAGATTAGTTTAAATTCATTGGGAAACCCAAGTTTCAGCAAAGCTCTCCAGTTAATGGCAGGTAAACTCAGCATGCCCTTTGAGGCACACAACTTTACAATGTTTTAGTTAACCATGTGTATTAACCCTTAGCACAGATAGAAATTTGATGTTACGGGTTAGCTGAAATTCAGTGACCCACCATGTTCAGGAAACAATGATGTACAGAAATCCTATAGTCAGCCTTTTCCTGGCTATCTGGCTAGAGGCAGTGGAAGGGCAGCGTGTCTAGCTTGTGCTCTGACACAGTCATCTTTGTATCCCTGCCTGAGCTGTGGCCTTCCAGGGGAGGAGCGAGCTCGGTATCTCGGCCCTGTGCTCTGTGTAAGCTCATTAAAAGCTACAACTCCGCTGAGGTCTTCTGTAATTCCCAAGTGAACTGGAAGATAAATGGGATATATAAATTTGTGAAAGCCATGGAGTTAAGGAACTTTACTGGGATAGTGACAGACTTCACTTAACACCTCAGAGACATAGTAAAGTAAGTTAAACAGAGTATCAAGAATGTCTCACATAGTTTTCTCTACTGTTGAGGACCCTGCTCCCAGATAACAGGGTAATATAAGCTAAGTACTTGAGTCAACATTCCTGGCTGCTAAACTAAAAATCTAGTAATAGTGCCCATTACACAAAGTGGTATTTCTGCCATAAAAGATGGCAAAAGCATTACATTGTCTTTTTTTTACTACTGAAGTATCTTATGCTTTCAGACTTGTTTGTTTAAACATATATATCCCAACAGCAATGGGCAATCTGCATCATAAAGTAATGCAGCATTGAACGTATGTAAATGTGGAGAAAAAATTTAAACGAATGCTAAGAGGATTCTGAAAATGAAATCGATGTGAGGGGTTTAGTAAGTAAGTGTCCTGATCCAAATATGATGTTAATGAACATTCCCTAGTAAAGTAAGAGAGTGCTAAGATTTTTTGTTGTTGTTGTTGTTCCAAATGGATCATATATCCTTTAGGTGCCTGTTTGTGTGATGCTCGCTAACTTTTGTTCAGCATACAGCTCTGAAAACAACTGCATACAATAACAGGGGCTGGAAAGAAGCAGTTCCATGTCTGATTAAAAAAAACTACTGCAGATGCTGTTCCTGCTAAAAGAGTTCTTGGGTAGTGACACCTGTTTTTTGCATAGTTAAATTTGTCCGTTAGTGTGCATAAGGAACAGCTAAAGGCACTAAATTACATTGTTGAGGGGCTACCCTTCTGTGACAGGACTAATGTGATGCTTGACCAAGAATTGATTTAGTTCAGGTTTCAAAAAAACAAGTAGAAGAGGGCTCTTACAGCAACAGTTGGTAGCTTTTCCCTGAAGTTTACAGAAATTACAATCGAGTAATCAATGTCCAGAGAATCCCAGATCTTTTCAAGTAGCCATTAAAAACAAACCCTGCTGCTACTTTTGGCTTTACCAGAGTAAGTCTGTAGTAATGTTATCAAAGTTACTGCTCAGGAAGTGTAGACAAATACATCAGCTTTGGAGTATGCTTTTCCACTGTGCTGAATAGTTTTTTAAAACCACTGGAATTACATGGTCCCAGATGTCCAGCTTTCTTCAAGGAAAAAGTTCAAAAATTGTCTTTCACTGTGTAGTTATCAGGAGGTCCTGCCACGTCTCCCAAAGTATGTGAATCTTACTCAAACTTATTTTCATAATATTTTGTTCCCTTTTCTGTGCATATCTGATGGGAAGAAAGTACACCCAACTCAAAGATCATCTTAAAATGACCTTTGGAAAAGTGTAAGATGCTCTTGTTTCTTTGGTATGATGTAATTAGGTTCAGTTTCAGTCCTGAATGAAGATACTGGAGAGCCAGGCTGTATCACAGTTGTTTGCATTATTCTTCTCTCCATTAGGAAATAGTGTGTGTCCCCTGGGACCTTCAGATGGAAAGTGCTCTGATAGAAAAATCCACTGAGTCCTGTAGACAGTTGTTTTTTTTTTTGCACAGGTGAAAATGTGTGGAGAGATGAATCACTAGAGTAGCTGATTTTTTTTTTTTTTTTTTTTAAGAAAAAATACTTGTACACAAGGCACAGGTTTTCTGGCTTTTTTTTTTAGCAGCTTATTCGGCTGTAAAGATTTGGGTTGCTCTTTAATTAGATGTTTAGAATTGTATACTTTGCATAATCACTATTTGGCTACACTTTAAAAAAAGGAAGTTCAGTCTATTCGTTACTCAACTAAAGCAATCTAAAAGGCGAATCATACTTTCCAATTTCTCTTTGTTGCGACGAAGTTTTGAGGTAACTAATTCTTCCAGGTAAAGATGCTGTGACTTCTGCCTGATCAGTCTTGTGCATAGTTCTATCTTTCAAGTAGAATTTCCCGTAGGTGGAAGTCAATATATTCCAAGATACTGGGACGTAAATAGTTCATTTGACTTGAAAGTGGTGAAAATAGTAAGCTGCTCTGTAGTGTTAAATATAAAAAATCAAAACCCCAAACTGGCAAATCTCAGATGTGAAACACTTATACACATATTCATGTATGAGATTTTCCTATCTGTATACATGTACACATGTATGTGTATTTACGTACATAAGAACCTCTTTAAAGTGTTTCGTACTGGTTACTTTTCACACTGTAGTAGGACCTGAGCATGCTTGTCAGAGTTCTTTTTCTATCATATTAGAACAGAAAATGAATAAATTTTTTTCCAAGAGCTTTTAAATGCATAAATAAATATCTTTTGTAACTGACAGCATAGCTAGATTCGGCAGCGGGATTGGGGCCCGGCTGCCCTGTGCTTTACGCTCGGTAGGGTTTAGGGTACTGACACTTACTGAAGACATGGGCTGAGGGGGATCATCGGGGTGGCACTTCCAGGTGGGTGCTCATCAAATTTACAGCAATATTCCTGAATTCCTGTTTTGACTGTTGTCTATAGATATTGATGAAAAGCTCCTTTCATGACAAAGACAGGAAGCTTTTAGCATGAAAACAGTCAAACTGTTGTCACAATTCAAAGCAAATATGAGGCCCAAATAGAAACACAGTATAAACATTCCCAGGAGAGCTTCTTGAGACTTGTTATGCAGAGCAAAGTTGGCACAGTGTCCCATTTGCAACACTAAAAATTAAATGGTTTTTTTTGTTTGTTGTTTTTACGCTCTTTAAGTGACATTTTATTTGTTTTAAGAATCAGTTGCTGACGCACAAGACTTCTCTGTCCACTGACTCACATCAGATGAGCACTCTTTCTGTAGTCACAAGTGTCTGCTTGGCAGACTTGTTTTTGCAATTGAAAAATCAATAATTCATTCATAGCCAAGATAAAGAGCTCAAGCCCATTATGCGATTACTACCACTGTCAAGACTTTCAATTGTATTCATACTAAAAGAGGAGGAGACTGAGAGTGTTTGCTACTTATAGTTTGGTCTACTACCTATTTTCGTTTTTTCTAAGGTGCCTATCACTGGGCTATCTAAGTAAAAGATAAAGTAGTCACTCAAGTGTTATGCTAAATATTGCTTTCAAGATAACTTAGTATAATGAAAACGAAACTTGTTTTGGCAATGATAAAAATGTTTGTTCAATAATTTCTACCATAATTCCCAAGTGAACAAGCAGCCCTTCAGTTCATGAAGAAAAGTCATTTCATTAGTTGTTATTCAATAACATCTCTCACCTGAGAAATACAAATCGCTAGCTAACTGATTATCTGCAAGAGGCATCCCTCTAGGGGAGTGAATCTACAATAGCTCAGAATAAAATTAGCAAACATATAAGATTAAAGGGAAAGCAATCAATTTTGACTTAGATTACAAATGAGCAAATTGATGCATTTGCAATATATTGTAGAAACAATGGAAATAGGCCAAAATTGACTAGTATTTATGTATTTTATCATTGGTTTAAAAACTTTTTACCTGTTGCTGCCACCATGGTAGTTAGTGTCTCTTATATGATGAGAAGCCTATAGTCATCCATGGCACTTTGTTCTTTTCCCAACTGTATGGCTAAAAGGCTGTTGGAAAAATAATCTTTGTTAGCTCCTGCTATAGTGAATCTATTGAGTGCGTGAAAGACCGCAGTTTTGGGCCTGTTCTTCTGCAGCACGTTGCTCTGACTGCATAGTCATTGGCAATCACTGGGCTGTGTTTCCATTTACAGTTTTTTGAGTCAAATCTGAAAAATCTCCTCTTCTGCTTCCTGCCTGACACACAGATTACTGCTGTAGCTGCTCCCCTGTTGGTGTGGCTGTGCTCTAACCCAGCCTTCTGAAATGATCCAATTAAAAAGACTGCTGAAAAAGTTTTTGGCTTTTTTTAAAAATAAATTGGTATTTTACAGACCAAGAGTGCTGTGTATTTCTGGCTTGGTTTGCCTGGGCTCAGCACAGTTGTGCTAATGGCATCTTCAACAGTGCTCTGGTCATAGCTCACCGCGCGGCTCGTGGCAAGGTTTAGGTCCGACGAGTAATGTGTGGGGTCCAAAAGGGACCAAAAGAAATGCTGATATTACGGCTCTTTATGTGTAAAGAAACACTGTACAGGGCAAATCTGTGGGAATATCACCACAGAGCTGTCACATTAATTTAACCAATCATTGTCTTTCCTGTATTAGTTCATGAACTTGCAACAGGAGCAGAAGTTTTAAGACTCTTCAATGATGGGTAGCATTTGATTGCTTTTAATATACTGCAGTTGCTTCCCTACTGCCTCTCTACATAGTCTGAGCTTCTCAAAAAAATAATATAAACAGAAAGTATAAAAAGAAATGCACTGACCAGGCAAAAGCTAAGAGACCCTTTCTTTATATTGGAACAGGTTGTAATGTCCCAAGTCTGGAGCCCTTCTGGTGTCTCAGAAGGAGGACTCGATGTAGGGGCTGGTTCTAGGATATCACCATGTGAGGTTAGAATAGATGTCTGCTTAGTAGGTGAGCTGTTGTAGAAGGACCTGTGGAATCTCTTCCAGACTTCAGTCATTTGCCTGTGCTTTTGACAGTAAGTTTTTCGCAAGTGTTACTTCTGCCCTGCACCTCAACAACTTGTGAACAGTTTATTATGAATTCTTCATATTTTGCATTAGAAATTGCATGTGCTTTTGACCTTTAACTTCCATGGATTTTTAATTTGTGTTCTAGTCTGTTTTTATATGAAGAAATACCTCCATATTTCAAATATTTTCTAAAATCTAGTTCAAAAAAACCTTTTGGTGCATGTTAAGTGCTCGCACTTGAAGCTTATGTTCCCCCATGACTTCCAGTGTGAGGAAAAACTTGGCTGCTCGAATGTTCACAAAGTGAACTCAAAGTAATTATAAATATATTAAATTTCTTGGAGTTTGAGGTGACATTGATGCAAAATCGAGAGGAAATTCTGTGAGAAGGAATTAATAATGTTTCCTATAGGATTTTTCCCTTGTTGGAGGCAATCTTGCCTTATTCTTTAAACAATCTCTCCTTATTCCTCCATTTGTCCAAACTTTTTAATTTAGTTTTCTTTAGAACTTTCTTTAAAATGTAAGTAAAAATATTAGCTGGGAGTTTTCTGAGTTGCAAGACTCCAGCTGCAGCATAGGAGCCTTCAGGAGAACACAGACCTAGAGCTAAGAATTAAGTGTAGTTCCTCAAAGAATCATTTCAGAAATGTGTGAGTAGAAGTGCTCCACAGCGTACCAAATCTTAGTCACTTGTGCTTCAGCTTTTGCAATAGCCACGTGAAAAAGAAAGGGTTATTTATTAAGAGCAGAACAGTTCCCTTTTAGTTCTGTAGCAATCATGTCTCTTTTTTTCCAGTCCATGGAAAGTGTTATCTCAGGCAGCTTTGTGCAGGAAGTTCTGTTTATCACTTCCTCACAGTTGCAGTTTGTCTAGGACTTAAATATATGATATCAGATTGCATCAAAATGTGGGCCTTTGTGTGCTTAACTCATCAAAGGAGTGGACCCTCAGGACTTGATATCACTTCGCTGCATATGCAGTCATGTAGCAAAACAAAGTCTATCTAAACAGGACAGGACTATTTCTGTTGGTAGTGTAGCAAAGCTAGGAGAATTGGTGTAGTTTCAGGTATCTGCACTGTTTCACTTCTTGTTTTTAAATTTATCACATTTTAAAAAAGTGACATGGTTTGCCTGTTTTCACTGTGTAAACTATGGTGAAAACCAAAATATTACTTGTACAATCAAAAAAACCAAAAAAGCAAACCCATCTGGGATTCACTTGGTGTAGACTGCTGCAGTGCCTGCTTATGTTACCAAAGCACTCTAAAATATTGAATCCATGTGTTTTTGGCTGGCTATTGTTCCAGCAAATCTGAAATGGTAGATGGTTATCTAGACAACTATGTGTCAAATAAGCTTAATGAGACTACAACAAATAGCAGCAACAGTTACTGTAGGAGGCTGACTACAGCTTATGAACCTGCACTCCCACCTTTGTGGTTATGTTTCTATTTTCTGTACCCTTGACAAAGGAGTTCCCTCTACGGTATAGCAGGCTGCGTTGCCAGATGTTAGTATTTCTGGGCAGCCACAGGAAGCCTATTCAAACTGTGTAGCAATACTTCTGCTCTAAGCAACAGCTCCTCTACGCTGACTCTGTTTTTTTAATACCACCTTCTCCCACGCCCCTCTTACTTAACTGTATTGGCCCTTTTACTCAACACAAGTTGGCTTCATGTTGGCCGATAAGTGTCCGGCTGTTGCAGAGCCTGGTATCCACTTGCCAGTCCGGAAAGCTGCAGCTTTGGGTCCATTTCTGCGCCTTCCCGCACGATTTTGGTGCATGTTTTAACCATGTGACAGATGCAAAACTGAGAATACAAAGTTAATCTGGTATCCACCCTCAGATCCATCATGCAACATGCTCTCTGTTCACTGAAATCTGCTAGTATTTTAAAAGGGGGGACAAAAAAGTTTAAATTACTCAGCAGTAAAAGACAAAAAAGTCTTTTCTCTCTTGATGTCTCTTTTTTTCCTTGTGGAAAAAAAAAGGTATAATAGAACATGGACAGAAACTGATTGAGGTGGGTTTTTCTCCTTTTTCTCATTATTTTGACTGCTGTATGCGTTGATGAACTTGGTTAAGAGATTATTCCAAATCCCATTAAGTAACTGCTGGGGGAGCCAATGAGCAACGTGGGGCCCCAGAGCCCAAACCTGTTGGGGTGACTCGACCTTCTGGCAGACTCTTTCCTGTCAATCCATAAGAGCGAGCTGGGAAATAATCCAGTTTTCTAATTCCACTGTTTTCCGCTATGCCAAGGAAACCCTGAGAGGCACTTTCTTGTGTCTTCCTGCCTTCAGCTACTGCCTCCCACCACTTTTTCCACAGGAGGGGTGGTGTGGGCCCTAGCAATCGCTCAGTGGAGCTAAGGAAACCTTTGAAAGGTGTAGGACATGCTGCTCTGCGCTGTCATTTGAGCATTGTCAGTCCTTTGTGGGGAACAAAGTCTCGCTGCTGGCTGGAAAACAGGAAAGCCCTTAAAACCAAGGATTTTTTTTTTTAAAGAAGCTGAACTTTGCTCCCCTTCTCTTTCAGTTTGATTATATAGCAAAAGTGAAAGTCAGGATCCCACCTCACAAACTGTCCTGCTGCTCCAAAATTGTTTTACTGTGAAGAGAACAATACTTTGCAGGAAGCAAATGCGTGCTGTTGCCTTGTGCAGAATACTTCCATTTTCACTGGGGGGGGGGGGACC
>Ga0065711_1008422_pt1 | contig 18122 bp, 9 predicted proteins | sample Hoacrofraction12_FD_59098 | JGI IMG/M metagenome (GOLD analysis project Ga0065711, IMG submission 59098) | Hoatzin crop microbial communities from Cojedes, Venezuela - Epithelial fraction 12 v2 (version 2) | ecosystem: Host-associated > Birds > Digestive system > Esophagus > Crop | place... | reverse complement strand
CCCCTCGGCGGCGGCGGGAGCGCGCACGCCCCAGCCGGTGGCAGTGCGGAGCGAGCGGCTGCAGGGGGGGAAGCGGCGGGAGCGCGCCTGCGTGCGCGCCCCCCCTCCCCTCAGGGAGCTGCGGGGGGGGTCGGTGACCCGGATGGAGGGGGGGCGACTCTGCGCATGCGCCCGCCTCATCCCCGCGCTGGGGGGTAGGGGAGGCCGACATCGCCTCATGGCGGTGAGGGGTCTGGTTCACGCCGGCCGCGTCTGCTCTGCTCCGCGGTTTTTGTGGCGGGTTTGAGGCGTTTCCCCACCCCACCCCCCTCCCCGGCGCCCGGGGGAGACGGGTCTCCACAGCAAAGGGCTCGAAGCGCGTTGGGGGAACGAAGGGTGTGAAGGGTGAAATACAAATTGACCCTTGGTGAGGCGACGGGCGTCCATCTCCCGCCTGGCCTCGAGGAAAGGCTTTTCTGGGTTCTCTGTGGCAACGGGTGAGCTCAGAGAGGCGAGAATTGATTCAAAAGATGCAAATCGCTCTAGGAACTGCCTCTGGAGGAGCAGTCCATGGCTGAGTTGCCAGCAGGACGGAGAATGGAGGCCTCTTCCAGGTTTTTAATTAACAGCCTTGAAACGCTGTGAGAGACCTGAGGGCGGAGCGGCTCGTGGTGTCCCGGCAGGATGCTCAGGTGACCTTCGAGGCTCAAGCCAGAGAAGAGGACATGGGACTGACCCTCGGAGCACAGCACCTTGCGCTGCAGTGCGGCTGCTGCGGAAGGCGTGTGCTCCTAGACGGCGGCCAGAGTTAATCAATTTTACTTTGCAGTTGGCCTCAGCTGGCAGACGAGCTCTGGCGGTTGCTAGATGGGAACAGCGACGGTTTGTGTGCCTCGGAGTAAAACATGGCTTAATCCAGCGATGAGATGATCTGAGACAGTGGTCATCTGAACTGCGGTAAATGAACGCTTGTGTACATTTACCTCTAAAGAAAGGACAAACCAGCGTCCTTTGTTGGGCTGTATTTGGGTTTCCACAAAAAGTATGACTGTACAATTTCACTGAGTTCAACAGCTTTGCCCTCCCTTGGAAAACCAGAAGATAGGACTTTAACATAAATCCTGACATTTCCCTAGTTAAAATGCTTGCTTCTAAAGTTTAGGTACAGAAAAAAGGCAAAAAGTGATGCTAAACTGGTTTTTACCAGGCTTGTAATTTGTCTGTCCACAGTGCAGAAAAGCGGGCATAGCAGAACTCATTTTTAGAAACATAAGATCAGTCTTACCTGTCCAGATAAGGGATTCTGCAATGTAGATGCAGTGCAAATTTAGGTGGTAATTGGTTACTCCCAGTTACCTTAGCCTTTCCTTGCTGCAGTCACATGCTTTATTAATTCAGTGCCATGTTCTTCCTCCCTGGCCACCAATATATTCTGTTTTAATATCACAAACTCTCAACATCTGTGTCCATTTCAGGGGCATTTTAAATACTCTGCCTTTTGTAAGAACACCTCTTTTGTAACATTCATTTTTGTCATGATCCTGACATCTGGCTTGATCGCCACCTCTTAATATTGGCACTTAACACAGTTATCTCCGATATAACACACTAAACGATGTTTGTTAACAAAGTATTACCACATTTATCAGAAACTCTGGGGCTTAGGTATGCTGCTTCTGCAAGCATTCAAGAAAGTGCTAACACTTGTGTCCAGGGGCTTCTATGAAGTGCAGCTTTAACACCCAGGTGGATAAGGCTGTTCCTTGTTTTTTTTCCATTTGTGGTTTGGGACCCCAAGAGATACATTTAATGAAGAGTATCCTGAGGGTTATCTTCTGCTTATGCCCCTGGACTAAAAGCCATACGGTGAGTGTTAATTAGTTTGGCAGGCATTTGATTAAGCTACATTGCCAGTATTCTGAATTTATGACCGTCTGTATCTCTTAATGGCACTGTTAGGAAATGCCCTTAAGCTGTCTACTCCTGCAATCAAAGACATGATATCCTGTATCTGAAGGATGGCATCTCCTACAGCGTAGCGTTCCCAGCTAGTATTAGACGTCTCCGCTGTCTCAGAGAAGCATGCTGTTGTCTCAATTTCAATACTGAGTTGGCAGGCATGCAAAAATTATGAGTCAGGCCACCAATAATATAATGCTTTTGGTTTTGTCATTTAGCTCATCTTGTGTGCCCTCCCCCCACACTCCTTAGGCTATACTTGGATCATGTTTTCAAGCTCTTCTCTGAAATAAAGAATGCTAAGATATATTTTAAAGTTCTGTAAAACTAAGATTTTGAAGTAAATTACATGATTCCTAAAGCTGACTCCAAATACTTGGGAGACTGATGTAAAATTGCAAGCATTAGTAGTGCTGCAGCCCCAAACATGAGTTGTAGTGATCTGCATTTCATTTACAAGTATCCTGTTAAAAAAGACAGGATGCCCATAGTACTTACGGTAGCAAGCTAAATTCTGTCAACTTCTCTCAGACATTTATGGCCAATTAAAGCTATACAAAGAATATGGAGCAGGCCAGAATTCTATAGGTTTTACCACAATCTTTTATTAAGTTTCATTTCCAAAGGTCTCACCTAAAAGACAAATAGAATTAAATAAACATGCAACATTGCTTATGAAAAATTAAGCAGTTATATTCATAGTCCAATACTGTAAAGCTTATTTACACACTTTAATGTGAACGAGAGAACATTGTAGGCAGATCATTTTGTACATTCAGCCAACATAGCTGTATTCCACAGCATTAAGTTACATGTAAGATATACATTGAGAATGTATTAAGTGCTCTAGTGCATTGAAAAGCCACACAGCATGGAGGCAATAGATGTCAGTTCACATTTGATAAAGCAGCTAGGAGACAGAGAGCCAAGGAGCTATTCTAGCAGTTTAGTAAAGGAGACAGCAGTCAGTTGATTTTGGTGCACACTTTTTCAGCTCTTGATCCTGAAAAATGCTACACATCTGGAAATCGCAGCATACTCTGCTCTTTATAGTGCCTTGCCTCTGGATAAACTGAAGTTTTGACATACACGTGTTAAGAGTGTGCTGCACACCAACAGATTATTTTTCACGCTGCAAGAAGGACTAGAATGTGGCAGCATGGGGCTCCTCTCCTTTAAATCTTCATGTGCTGTAAATGTTTACTGCAATCCCAGGCATGGCCACTGTCACCTCAGACCAACAAATATTCTGTAAAAAGTATAGACTTGAGGGTACAAATAGCTTCCTGTTTTCAGTTTGTAAGCTCTGAACTAGAAGGGAGGCAAGGAGTTTATTTCAACCCTGAGCTACACCCTCCCACTGTCAGAAAGAGCACAGAAGTCCTACAGTCAGTTCAAACAGAAGTTTGGTTTCTAGAAGGCCCTGATCATGCCTTCTTAGCAAGAGATGGCAGCTGTAAGACTGTGCTGAAGAGCAGAAAATAAAATCTTTTGGAAGCTTGGGAGAAAGAGCAAGAAAGGGCGAAGTGCATAAAATACACACCACACCCCCCCCTATTTTAAAATTCAAGTATCGAACATAGGCAGAAAGCAGGAGCGAGGTGTGGCCTGGCGGTCCTACTACCGTGGGTGGCTAACACAGACTGGCAAAAATGCAACCCCTGCTACATCAGTGCATTAAGTTGAGGTCTATAGCCCGAGGAACAGCTCAGGCTCGACTGATGTGGCACAATGCAGTAATCAAAATATTGTGATTTATGTGCTGTAGAAACAGACATCCTGTCCCTTGGAAGCCTTTGTCGGGAAGTTTCCAAAAGCAAGTCTTGCTGCAGGTAAAAGGAACAGTCATTATTAAGTAGAATTATTTAAACGGATGCAGACTGTGTAAATAAAACATTGTTATATAAAGCTTTAGAGTAAGACTCTTGCCTTTAGTGTCTTTGAAAGAAAAGGGCCAAAATAGCACAATAATACAAAAGCTCACGTTATGGCTGGAGGAAACTCCACTCAGAGCAGAAGACAGCCATGTGCTGACAACCGAGGGCTCTCTGGCAGGGGGAAAGGTCAGGCCACGAGTCCATCAGTGCTCAGGCTGCAGGGCTGTGGGGAATCCGGGCAGCTTACTGCAAAAAAAAAATCACGGAATCGGGCCAGAGAGCAGCCCATGAACGAGAAGCACAAGCAGGGGCTCTGCATCAGAGCAGCTCTCTCCCCTTGGCAAAGCACTCTGTGTCTCTCTCTCATGATGTCAGGTCCCGCGATTAGGAGGAAAACCTAACCAGCCACTTCCTGGCTGCAAAGTCTGCACACCAGTCAGCTGCGTTTTTAAACACTACTGAGAAACTAAGAACTGGGAAAACTGTTCTGTTACACACAGGACCATCCTCATAGTAGAAGTCAACAGCAAAACATTTAGGCGCTTCTGATTATTTTACACCACAGCAACATCTGTAATAATTAAACACAGAGAATATCACCATGTAAAAAGCAGTGTTTGTAGCTATGCATGGTTTAGCACAGCTTGTTTTGAAACAGTATGTTTCTGTGGTTTCAGAACTAATAGGTCAAAACAACTTCTGTCTCATTGATTAAAAGGGAAGAGATAAGAAAAGCCAGCATTCTTGTACCCTTCCTGTTCAGCCTCCCCTGTACTACTTTGTTTTGTATTGTTAAAGAACAAAAGCTGCACATAAATTTACAAACAATTGATTACCGGGGGATACAAAGCCAAAGGTAGTAAATCAGTGTCACTGCAACTCCAACAAGATTAATGTTCTGGCAGTACTAGCCCATTAACATTGTTATCTTCCTTAAACACAAAAAGTACTGAGGGCAAAAGAAAAGCTGTTATTTCTTCAGGTTTCATAAGCTGTAGTGTACAGGATGCCACCGATAAGATCAGAATTGTCAGACATGCCAACTTGGTAAAGAAACTTCACATATAGGTACACGTGCAGCCACTGGGCATCTACTCTTTGCAGGGGGGGAAGGTTATAATTTTTCTAAGCTGCACAAAAATGTCAAAGCAATCTCAAGTATTTCCAAATAGAGTTAGTATTCATAGCTGGCAAAGCAAACATATGCAAAAGAACAGTTCTGTTGTCACATACAATAGGAAGAATCTGGAATAATTATATACAAGTCAGTGGATTTCTTGTGAGGTTTTGGTAGTAGGAACAGAAACTGGCCATAAGTCAATTTAAAAAACAAAACAAAACAAAACATGCAGAAAGCCACTGTTGCAAGTCCAAGCTCCTCCCAAACCCCTTGGATTCAGAGCAACCACTTCAAAATGTGCGGAACACGAGCACTATTCATTTCAAGTCAAGTCTTCTGAGGTCCTGCAGACACTCCACTCTGCATACAGTCCGAGACTTAAAATTCTGTTTCCCAACAAAACAACTGCTTTTAGAGAAAATAATGATATCAAAGTGCCAGTATAACTTGCATATACCAGTAAATGTTGTACTTTGTCCTTTTCACTGGACAAGTTCTCCCCCTCCGCCCTGTATCTATTCTCCCTTCGTATCAGCTTCTAGCCATCTCTTGGAAGCTGGGAAGATAAACATCATGAGCACACAATGCTCCATTATTCTTACAGTCCCGAGTGCTGGACTGTGCGCGCTTCTTTTTTCTTCTTAGGTCATTCTCAATATTAGACCAGTATCTTTTTTTGCTTGTTTTAAACACACACAAAAAAAGGGAGACACCCCAGCCTACACCACCTAGACTGAGCTTTTTAACTAAGGAATGTCAGTGCCCTTAAGCATTTAAGACCACTAAGCAAAGTTGGAAATCCTGCCTCCACCAGAAAGAAAAAAGTGAGAGAGAATTAGGACCTCAGCAAGAACTACAAAAAATTCCCACCAGATACCAGTCACGTTACTATTCTCATTTCTTCTTGTTCTGTACTTTAGTGTTCCCTCTGCACCATTTAATCCAACTTGAAGCTCCTGCTATGAAACCAGAAAACTGGCAAATAATCTTTGTTCTAAGCTGCCATATAATCCAGTGGTGCTACAGAAACAATTCACATACTCAGTGCATATGTTCCACACTAGCCAGAGAGTAGTTGTACAGGAAGTGCTGGAAGATTCATGTTCTGCAGGAAGAAAGTAGCTTGCTTCCGCTTCCTCTAACCAAATATGCTGCTCTAAAGACACAGTAAGTTTCAGTATTCGTGCTTGAAAACAATTACATTTTATTGCCATGTTAAGGTAGTTTGGTGGTCACGCTGGAGACATGACGATTTACAACTTCTCTGGAAATCCGTCACAGTCTCTATATATTCAAGATTAAATCCCGCCCTCCTCTCTCTGTGAGCAATTCCCGAAAACTTCTATTTGGAGATAAACCCACTCCCGGCAGGACTAAAAAGTGCAGTGTCACTTCTCTTCCCACAGATCTGCGTCTTCACAGCATCTGCTATCTCATTGGTTTCACTCAGAATTTCACGTCCCAGACAGCAGCCTTCAATGGAGAACTGTGATTTACTTCTTGCTAAGATGAATGCTTTCAACTTCACAACTATAGAGAGTTGTTTATGTGAATAATCAGCCTTGAAAGTTAAGTTTGAGACAAGCTTTAAACTGTATCAAGGTTGGCTTTACACTTGCTTAATTTTTAATGGGCAAATAAATAAAGGTCATACTTCTGACGATTCCCATCAGTTCCTTAAAGGTCACTCACTCCTTTTTGCTGTGTTCCAGCACACGGTAGGGTGGAACAGAAACTCCTTTGGAACCATGCTGCTCCTGCACAATCGGCAACGTAGCTGGAGTATAAATTTCCGGCATGCTGTCATTGTTCTCTAGGGCACCGTAGGAAAAAGAAGCTTTGAGGTCAGGCTGGACTGCAATCCCTTTATCGTGCATGTTCTGCATACCTGAAAAGAGCAAAGACAGAGATGAAATGCTTAGGAACAAAGGTGCGTTTTTCCTGCACTCTGTTAAATCAGCAAACCATAAAGTTTCAGCGTTGGTGATACGCGGCTCATCAGTTCCTTGAGTGTTAAATGAAAGACGTAATGGTTTTCTGCCTAGCACTAACGCAGTTAATGGAGAAATAGGCTTCAAGGGAATGAGGGATGGCAGTCAGTTATTTATCAAGTGCTGCTTATCCCTTATACAGCTCTCCAGAAAGGGAGTTTAGCTGTAGTTCCCACAAGAAATTTCTGCTTCCCCTGGCCTCTGCCTCTTGCAACACCTCTCAGCCATCCCTATAATGAGTTCTTCCTGCTGGATGAAGACCAAGCCCAGTCCCAAGCATATGCTCAAAACTGGTCCATCTTGGCAGACAGCAGCCAACTGGACAAGGCTGTTCTGAAAAAATATGACATTCGCCCTGGTGTCAGAGGGACAAGTGGCATCCAAGCAGCACATCACCTCCTCTCTGCTCCATGCAAAACATGCATGTACCCCTCATAAGGCACAAACAAGAGAAGGAAAAACTAGAAAGGAACACAGCCACCTGATATATCCGGATACTTAACAGAGCTTAAAGCTTGAGCTTTCACGGTGAAGCCAAACACTTAAAAGAGAAAGACTGACAAACCACTGTTTTTACTGTTACCTGGCATAGCATCCATTGATATGTAAGGTTCAAACGGTATAGATTTCTTCCTATTTCTTGTGATCAAGAAGACACCTAAAAATGCTATGAGGCACCTGAGAGAGAAGACAAGATCGACTGAGGTAACTGTGAGAAGGAAGAGGAGGCCATATTGCATGTTGCTTCTTCCAGCTGCCTATCATGTAGCACCATAAAGAATTCAGAATTGGAAGCGAAAAAACTGTGAAGTCAGAATTACAAGGTGCTGAATAACCCTCTTCAACAGCATCGAAATCCACCTAGCAATCAGAACAATTTCACCTTTCCTTTATCAAAACACAGGGAAAAGTTTTCATGTTACTTGATTAATTAACCTTGACTAACCAAAGGGGAAAGGAAGCATATCAAAATTTCGATCTCTTTGACAAAATTCCAGGATTTAGCAGCCTGACCTTTGAAAGGTTTCCCGTAGGTGAACACACTAACAACTGTCGATCTTGATTTTTACAGTGTGTTGACAGAGAAAGGCGCAGTTCGTAACATTTATCTCCCAATTGTTTTTTTCCCTGTACTAATCTGAAAGACATTTCAGAACGTCCCCTGATTACAGGCAGTTAATCACATCAAGACACTGTACTAGCACTAAATACTGAGTTACATGACAAATGTTTTCCTGGTCATATCTGCATTGTGTGAGTGCCCATGCCCTAAGAAACAGGGCTCCAGAAGTCCAGTCCCAGTTCAGTGAAGGCTGGGTGCAAAACCTGAAACAGATGCCCTAGAGATGGCTTCTTTTGGTTATTCTGCAGCTCTTCTAGATTAATGAGCAGGCAGCTTGAAAAACAGCCCATGTGCTTCAACATCCAAGCTGATCTCCAGTCCAGTCAGTAAAAGATTTAGTGTTTAATGTTGTACAATTATGCATAACCTAGTGTTACACAATTCTTCTTCATCGCTCAGACAAGATACTGAGCTCTATGGGCCACTGTCTGCTCTAACAGAGAAAGTGTTTTCAGTTTGTCCTCCTCTCCAAGAATGTACGTACCTCCAATATATATATGGAGATAGAGAGATACGTGGTTTTAAAATTCCTAGTTTTCTGTAAAGGAAACTTTAAACACTTACCCAAGCGCAAACATACATATATGGAGGACATCTTCGCCGGTGAAGTCCAAGTAAAAAGTTGCTCCTTGAAAAGGAAATAATTTGTGACATCTTTCTTCCCAGCTTACATGAGCAATTAATGCTACATCTCCAGCACCAGGCCCTCCAGATACCAAATCAGGTAAGATTCCTATTTTTATAGTCAGGATCTTTGGTTTTTTTAATGATCTTAAAATAGAAAAAGGTGGCCTAATTTCCACTTTAACACAATTTGTTGACAAATCTTTTAGAATTTCACTACCAAAATAGTTACACTGGTGTAACTAATATAGATGCAAGTAAATCAGTACAGCAGCACAGCAACTAGTACAAATCTTTCCATATTGGGGTAGGGGGTTGCGAAGGAAACATTGCTGGAACTATTGCAGCTCACTGTGCTAATAAAGCCTGCGCCAAACTATCACCATGCAGCAGTGGTTACCGAATAAACAAGAGAGAGAGCATTTCTGAAGTCCGAATGACAAACCGCATCAGATCTAACTACAACAGGATACAAACTCTTGACCCCAAACAAGTATATACAGCTCAAACCTACATGATGACAAGTGTCCTTGGTATCCTGGATGTCAACAGGACACGCATTCTGGCTCCTACTCTTTACATTTCTAACTGAAGTAAATAACCTGATGAATCCGAGAGCTGCATGGGGCTTAGAACATGACAGGAAATAAACATTAGCCAAAGAGTAGGCCATACTCTGTCATGACATTGAAGAGCAGCATTAAAAGGCAATGTGTAATTTACAGGAGGGAGCTATTGCCCTTATACACCTAGAGGAGCATTACTGTTTACACAGAGGGTATCCATCACTGTCAAGCAGATGCACTTGCACCAGTGTTGGGGTTTGGGTTTTTTTGTTTGTTTCTCCCCCCCCCTCCCTGGTTTTGCTTGTATGTCTAAGTGAGGAGAAAAAAACCTTGAAAACCTGCTCATCAGGATTAAAGCTTAAGAGGTTTAAAATGCACATCTTTGTTCATGCAGACAAAGCTTTTCCTATGTGGACAAGGGCTGAAATTGGAGTACACTGTTCAGAAAGAAAAGTGCCTATAAACCTGTGAGCAGCTGCATTCTACATACACAGCAAACAAGACTATCAGGAAGAGAATTCCAACACCTTTGTACAGAGGAAGCAAATATGTTTATACACTGTATCATATGCATTTCAACAAAATCTAGATTAAAAAAAAAAAAATTTTAGCTGCGTATTCAACTTGCACATCTAAGAGCATACATCACCCTCCTCTTCTACACGCTAGCATGGTATGAGTAATACAGTCTCAAACGCAAGTTCCTGTGCACTTTAAACAAAATGACAGAACTTAACAGAAGACTTTAACATGGTCTAATGGGATAATTCACATTTTTGGAAAGAAAAAAGAAACAAAGCCAGCTGCAGTAGAGAGATGACAAGAAAATACAAGTCATCATCTTGCTGAGTGTTCGCCCTCCTCATCTCTAAGTGAGGATTATTTTCCAAAATCTTTTGCCCTTCTTTTAGAAAGGACCAACGCACTGTTTCGGGCACAGTTACCTGCTGTGATTGCTACTGTTGTGGACAGGATGTAGCCGATGCTGGCAATCTGAGATGAGTCATAGAGCTGTGAGGCTTGAGCTAAAAACCTGCAATACAATGACAGACAACAGGGGTTGATTTGGGAAGGACACTCAAATTGTACCACAGTTATCACGGCCTAGTACAGGTCTCCTCCTTTCTGGAAACACCTTTCAAGTGATGCATAAATTTAACAAACTTTATTCTCTTCCTCACTAAACCTGCAGCAGCATCCTTTGAAATTAATATAAGATAGAAGAGTAAGCCTTAGGGCTGTGCTGACTAAAGGCAGTGAAATTACTGCCATTGACCTCTGGGCAAGAATGTCACTCACATTTTGAACAGCTTCTTATCCCTGCTGCTACCGGCTTTTTGTGTTATTACAAGTACAGAGGAAAAGAAGAAATAATAGCCACATCAACAACAAAACTGATTCTGCACTTTGATTTTAGCCAGTGCACAGATACTGTATCCGATTTGCCACCATTTAATTCCTAACATCGTTTTGCAAATAACTGAGTAATGTATAAATTTGGGATTAAAACTACTTGGCAGTGTCATTACATGGAAAAGCAAAGAACACCACTACCCAACGCTCCTGTGACGTGGATTTGAGGACAGGCCACAGAAGAGAATGGATAATACTTCTCCTAAAATTTAATCAGCACTCTTGGAATGGATAATAAACAGCCCACAAATTACTGATCCACTGAAACCGGCACAATTATAGACAAAAATAGAGTACACGTCTTACGTTGCTTGAAAGATCGCTGTAGCAATCATGCACACCAACATGATATAAAATATAGGGTAGTCGAGTTGCAAGTTTCCTTGTATCGAGACAACAATCATCCCTGCCACGGCCTTCACGGTCACAACAGTCATGGAACCTGTGAACGTTTACCAAGACTCAGCTGAAGCACTGATACACGCTCAACGGGACAGGAACGCTGCACATTTGCTCTACGTATGACAGGCAGCTGCAAACAAAACTAAGATCTACAAGCACTCAAACCCTCCTTTTGCTAGGCCAAACAAGGGATGGAAACTGTGTATTTTATCCCCAATTCTGCCAGTTTTATTCCCAGCAACTTCACCACAGTGAACTTCAATAAATCACTTAACCTTTCTGTGCCACGGTTCCCTTCTCTATAGGACTGAGAGCATTTACTGTTTGGTTTTTTTAAAATGTTTAAACAATGATCTGCAATCACATGATGGAAGGATACAAATTTTCATTTCTGATGCCATATTGGCTTGGTTAATGAAGTTAAGGAAGTTTTCAAAACAAGAATCAGAAAGAGCCTACTTCCTTTCCATTTCTTGAAAGCACAAGTCAGGGCCATTCAGAATTAGGATAGTTGCTTCGTCTATGATTCGTGCAGCCTCTGAGGCATCAGTTACTGAAATCCAGCCACAAACAGTACAAAAAGGAAAAAAAACCCCAACAAACAAAAAAACCCACAAGACACTGCAGTGACTGAAGCTGCATAAATAGCAAAAATTGAAGACAGTGACATAGATTCAACAGCACATCAGACTGCGTCACTGCCTTGCTATTATTCACCCTTTTTAAAGTTTAATTGATCACAGTTTCTTAAAAAAAACCCAGATTAACATGGAGAAAGGTACAAGTGAAATCCTGGCCTTTCCAAGTAGGATCCCTCTGTAGGCTATGAGGATATCACAAGCATAATTTGACCCCATGCCTAGAGGCTCTCCCAGTTTAAGCAGGGACATACTGGCATACCAGAGTATTTATCGTTTCTTTAGCCATGCAGCAAATCTTCCCAGAGCCAAGAAGATTCTCGCAGGTCAAATCCTCTCTTTCATCCACCGAATCAGCCTTCCTTATCCACTGAATAGATAAGATATTGTACCATGCTTTGCATGCACAGATTAAAATTAAGAACATTAATAACTTGCACTTTCTGTATTTGGCAGATTATTTGTCCTTATGGGAAATAAGTCTTAACTGTTCAAAGGTCATTTGCAAAGATCCTAAACATCACTGCAAGATATTAGCTTTATCTAATTTGTAGTAACCTTTCTGGAGTAGCTTGGTGCATTTTATGACATTAATTAGATCAATATAATTCCCTATAAGCCATAGATGTCTCAGTTTACTGTAGTTTACTGTTATAAGACAGAGTTAGAAGATCTTACAAGTCCACACCAACTTACCCAGCAAAGCCACCAGCAAAAGAATAACTACAATGTAGTTTGCTTTTTTCTCCTTGTAAAAATATAGTAGCAGGCAGAATATGATGATCTCCACAAGCTACAAAAGATAGAAATGAGAATATTAAAAGATGCAGGGTGTATGGGCTTGGCAGTAAATGGAATTCTGAGCCAATCAAACATTAGAGTTACACAAAAGGGCAAATCAAAGCAAAATGAGGATCCCACACAATTATAGATCAAATTTAGCATGATCTTAGATTCTAATTAGATGATATTTTCAATAGTTTCTTGCAGAACAGACACTTTTGATGTTATATTAATGGTAAACCAGCNGANNNAATATTCACATCNGTGATCTCAGCCTACTTTCCATAATGAGGTTCTTTCAGTGACCCCCGCAGCACGCATCTTATTTAATGGTCAAACTTATCTCCACTAAAAAAACAATAGGTTTCATATGATTTTCAATGAGAGCTTGATGGCTCCAGAGAAAGTCAGTCTAGAAGAAGCCCAGATGCAAGCACAGCATTTGGACACCTCTGGAGCAGTTGCTCTCAGCTGCCATCAGTACTACTGCCCCAGGCTGAAGCTGACACATCAGGGAGGGAGCAAGCTGTTTTGAAACTTTTCAGTTAAAGATATTTAAGTCCTAACAGAATAATTCAGAGGAAGAATGGGAGAGTTCCATATTGTGCATGCATGTGTCCATATGCAATGTGGAACTGACACCAGGAAAAGCTGGCATAGGTCCGTTAGCAAGTACAAGGAATACTGGTAGTAACCGTAAGCAAAAATAATGCTTGAAACGAAACTCCCAGTCAGGCATACAGCAGAAAACTGTCCCGCATTTCATGGGCCATCTTACCATATACAACAGAAATGGCCAGCTCACTAAATGCCTAGTGATATTTTCTCCTGTCATCTTCTCATGACTATTAGGTCCAAATGTTATCAGCAGATAAGTTCCAACAATTGCCAAACCACAGCCTACAAAGGACAAAACATAGCGCCCTTTGGCAACCAAAGGACAAAAAAAAGAGAGGATAAGTTAGTGGGTTAGTGTGGATGCATGGAATTAATATCGCACATGCACAGTGACCATTAATGATGTCATGCACATTCCTCTGAATGACTCATGACTCTGCCCTTCATGCCCTGCTTTCAAAATATCAGAACCAAAAAAACCCCTAGGCAATGTGTGTGCCGAGTTGAGGAAAAAAGCTCACACCAGGTAGCACCTGCTAAACAAACAGGATCTACGAGATCTACGTCTGGGGCTCATCCTGCCTGGCACTGCCCCCAGCCCGTTTTCTAGGAAATGGAAGACTGAACGCTCCAGTTCTGCAAACACTTGCACGTGTATGAAATTCAGCTGATTCACTTGTGCCTATGCTATTGCAGAGTCAAGGCCCTAGGCTGCAGCTTCAGCCCAGAGAACCACGATTGTCAAATCCTGCAAGCAAACACCATTTCCGTTTATTTCTAAAATCTGTGGGATTCAGATGATTTGGCACAAGTCAGAAAAAGAACCCAAAAAATCCATTTTTAACAAACAGTAGATGAGATGACACCTTTCTTTGAAGAGAAAGCTAATGGAAATCTTGCCATCCCTCTAATTATGATTCTTGAGATGCCATGCTATGTGTTGAATGGCTTGTAAACAGAAAGGAAAAATGAAAAGGAACCGGGGAACTTACTCAAAAAATCCTTGGGCTTCCATTTTTCTTTAATAAATATAATTCCTATGATTGCACTAGCTATAAAAAAAAAGGAGAGAGAGAAACAGTGAGTTACGTATCACGTCCAATGATCGGCAGTCTCACGCTGGAACGCACTCAGACTTCTATGGCTGTTGCCTCTTCCCCCTTACCTATAACAGACACTGCACTGAGCGGCACAATCAGTGAAAGAGGAGCAAAGGCATAAGAAGAAAACACTCCCAGTTCGCCCAGCACCAGCAGAAACAGCCCACACCACCACGTCTTGGTTTTGAAGTAGGCTCGGGGGTCTTTGGAACCTGCCAATCGGATGTGGCTGTATTTCTAGAAAAGAAAATACAGGCAAAGAGTCTTTGGCATGCTTGATGCTTTTTAATGCAGGATGCTCAAGGCAGGATCAATATTTGCTTCATGACACTCACCTGGAGGTTGAGTGCAATACTGATAACAAGATGCCCAAAAATGGCTAGTAATGCACCAATCAAGTTCTCCTGTAAAAACAAAGTAAACACACAGATATTAAATTTAGCCACTGGACCCTGCAGGAAGTTGGAGCTTTTTGCACAATCTGGAAGAGAGCAGACTTTTAAAACAGTTCCTAGATCACTGTCAATAATATCTGTTTATCTTCCTCCCTTTCTACGTGATCTAGGGCAATTCAGCTAAGTTCCCTGTGGCTGCATTCCAAATCTATGAAACTCAGGTGAAAGATAACCCTTCCTTAACAGACACTTTCTACAACAGACTTAAATTAGAGTGCATATATTTGCATTCTTTGCAGTTTCTCAGAGAAGAAGGTAAAGCTAAACACAGTGATGCATTTACTCATTCTTCCCTTTGAAAAACTCTTTTCACAAAGATATTTGTTGCCCTGGAATTCAGCAGAGTATGGCTCAGGAACCTATACATTCTGCGGGTCACATTTTAAGAACTATTCTGTTCTTCTCCACTTTCAACATCTGCTGGCTCAGTAGGTCATTTAGCCCATTTGATAAGGCAGCCCAATTATCACAGATTTTATGCTGCTTTTTATATGAACCAGTTGCTCCAAAGTAAGGGGCAACTGGTAGCAACTCCTGGCAAGCTCCCAACGCCTTCCACATTAGCACTGCCAGCTCAGCAATCATTCTTACAGTCTAAAGACAGAATCTGAAATAAAAAAGGATGTAAAGCAGGCTGAGTCACAAAGGAAATGTACATTAGGAGCAAACAGAAAAGCCTGACACTAAGCCAGGCCATTTAGCATTTGTTTTTTTTCCAACAACTGTCTAAATCTCATTAGATGTCATTAACACTTTTCGCTTCAGAGTAAGTCTCCAAGATACAGTGGAGTACTTACCCTGATTGATTTGAGACAACTCAGCTCACATTCCTATTCCTTCCTTAACAGTAAATATACTATTCTTAATTTTCTCTTACATAGTAAAACAAAGACTTTAAGATTTCAAGATCTTATCAAAGGAACAAAAAGCTCTTTATCAGGATGTACAAAAATAAGAGTCGCCCAAGCAGTTTCATTCAAAAACTCTTGCCAGATCTTCCCACAACAGACAGTAAAGATGGCAGAAAACCATCACTGCGTGATGACAGATGTAGCCAGAGAAGCCGAGCACAGTCTACCGGTTCAGCAACTGGACTTCAGTTTAGAAGACATGGAGGAGACAGTGCCCCAGCTGAAAAGCCCCTAAGTACAGCACAGGTTTGGGATCGGCTTCTGGACTGCGAGTGCTTGCAAGCCAGCATCAGCCTAGCAGCTTTTACAACACACCTAGGACTGCGTTCTCAGCAAAGTACTTTTTCCAGTTTTAAAAAAAAAAAAAAAAGCTGTTCTTGCTGGGATTTTCTGAGCATCTTCAGAATGAGGGATTCAGAGGAAATTGATCTGGGAACAGCTCCCTTCTCCATTGGAAAAGAAGGAGGAACTACAGCAACATGTCCTGTCTCCACTGCAGGCTCTCTGCATGGCCGTGGGCTGACCTACCTGACATTCAAGCACTTGAACACACAGCAGGCCAGAACATCTGATCTCAGCTGCTGATGTACGGGTTAGTCTGAAAAGGCACCTAGCAGAATTTAGTGCACCTGAGCACCTTTACACAGCCACATCTCTTAATTGCCAGTTCTTCTCTCTTCACTTGGTGTATCTTTTTAAGACACAGAATTTCTTTCCTTCTCTCACTGCTTATATACGTAGCATACAGTACACTGCGGCCTCAGGGCATGGCTAAATACAAAGAAAAGCACACTTGCCGCAAAAACACAACCAAAACACAGTGGCATCAGTTTAACTGAATAGTTAGGGCCTTCTAGAGATAGACTGGAGTAGAAATCTGACCTTGTAAGAAAAGGAGTCAGTGTGTGACTGCACAGAAACCGCTGCTGTGGCCAACGGGAGTTGCTGAAGTTGTAGATTTAGACTGTCGCCTCCTTCCATTTTGGTTGATCGGTGTGCTTGCTTTTCAGCCTCTTTGACGCTGAAACTTCTCTTTAGAGAAGAGACTTGGACCCTGCTGGAACCGCCTTATCTGTAACTTGGTACCACTTCTTCCCACCCATCCTGCTTTCTTGGACAAGCAACCATTAGTTCAGTGAAACACAAAGGAATTCTCTGTGGCCTGTCTGCTGCTTTTCTTCCCCCACCAGGTTACACTGAGACAGGGTAGGCACTGCAGGCAGAAGTGTAGACAAGACAATATGCGCAGCAAGTCAGTGGGGCAGCAAGGTTATATTCCTCCAAGGTCATACTAAGGGGAAAAAAAATAGAATTAGGTCAAAATGAACTTAATGGTCCAAAACCTGCAATGAAATCCTGCTGAAGGGTAGTGCACAGAAAAGTCCCCGGAATCAACTAACAGCTGCACACAACAGCAGAGAAAGCAGAGTTTAAATGCCTCCTCACAAACTCCCCCACACAGAAACTCACCCAGACCTTGCTTTACAAGAGCTCGCAAGCTACCCTGGGCCCAAGGGTGACACATTCAGCTGGCATTTAACATCTGGCCTTGCCATTTGGAAAGCTCTTATCAAAAAGTCTCTGAAGCCCTCCAAGTCCTGCGTTTCATTTCTCTACTGCCTGTGTACCTCTGTTGTTTGTTCAAGACGCAGCATGACATCAGTGACGTCATACCCACGTGCTGGGGATGACTGCTGCTCTCCAGGCAAGCAGAGGTCATTTCAGCGTGATCGCTGCGAGCAGAGTTTAAAGGCTACATTCCTTAGAGCCAGACTCATTACAGGCATCTGGCAAGCACCGCACACAGCAAACCAGTCTGAAGTTCCGGCATGCCACGATGGCTCCTTTCACCAAACACCTCAAGGAGCATCAGCAATGCCGAGCAACGGGCGCTGGTGGAAAGACCCCTCTGCATAGAGGGGGATGCCAGTGTGCAGACACCGCAGCGGTCTGATCCTCACAGCTGACATGTCCTTCTTGGGCAACCCAAAATGGTGCAGGCTGAGCACCCCTCAGACCCCGGACAGTTGGCCTGTGGTCACAGCCTGAGGCAGCAGGACCCGTCCCACGCTCAGGCCGCGAAGCGCAAGCTCTCTTGGCCAACCGTGGCCTGCGAGGGATTCCTTTAACTCACGGGCTGCTCCACAGCAGGGGGAGGAACAGGGGTAGCGCGGCAGCCTAGCCACAAAGAGCAAAGCCAGCCGGTTGTGAGGGGAGGCGGGGGACAAAGGGCCCCCCCCCACGGCGAGGAAGCGCTTCCCGGGCAGAGCAGGGCCGGGCTGGGGGTAGGGGGTGACCCCAGGGCACCCTCTCCGGGTCAGGCCGCCAAGCCCAGCCCAGCCCAGCCGCCGGACCAAAGCCCTCCGGACGGCCCGCCGCGCCGCGGGGAGAGAGGCAGCCCCGCGCACTCACCTGCTCCCTCAGGGAGCGGCCCGCGCCCTCCGCCGCTCTGCCCCCATGGCCCAGGCCCGCCGACCCCAACTTCGCTTCCCGGCCGAGCGCCGCGTTCGGTTCCCGCCCGGCCCCTCCGATTTGCCGCCAGCCCTGTCACTCCGGGGCCGGG
>Ga0065711_1039104_pt1 | contig 18123 bp, 14 predicted proteins | sample Hoacrofraction12_FD_59098 | JGI IMG/M metagenome (GOLD analysis project Ga0065711, IMG submission 59098) | Hoatzin crop microbial communities from Cojedes, Venezuela - Epithelial fraction 12 v2 (version 2) | ecosystem: Host-associated > Birds > Digestive system > Esophagus > Crop | place... | reverse complement strand
GTAGAGGACCTTGTCCAGGCGGGTCTTGAAGATCTCCAGAGAAGGAGACTCCACAACCTCCCTGGGCAGCCTGTTCCAGTGCTCCGTCACCCTCAGAGGGAAGAAATTCTTCCTCATGTTCAGACAGAACTTCCTGTGTTTCAGTTTGCGCCCATTGCCCCTTGTCCTGTCGCTGGGCACCACTGAAAAGAGTCTGGACCCATCCTCCTGACACCCACCCTTCAGATATTTATAAGCATTTATAAGGTCCCCTCACAGCCTTCTCTTCTTCAGGCTGAACCAGCCCAGCTACCTCTGCCTCTCCTCGTAGGACAGATGCTCCAGTCCCGTAATCATCTTTGTAGCCCTCTGCTGGACTCTGTCCAGTAGCTCCTCCTCCTCACACTGTGTGCCAGCAGTGTGCCCGGGTGGCCAAGAAGGCCAACAGCATCCTGGCTTGGATCAGGAATAGTGTGGACAGCAGGAGTAGGGAGGTGATCGTGCCCCTGTACTCCGCACTGGTGAGGCCGCACCTCGAGTACTGTGTTCCGTTTTGGGCCCCTCACTACAAGAAAGACATTGAGTTGCTGGAGCGTGTCCAGAGAAGGGCAACGAGGCTGGTGAAGGGTCTAGAGAACAAATCTTACTAGGAGTGGTTGAGGGAGCTGGGGCTGTTTGGTCTGGAAAAGAGGAGGCTGAGGGGGGAACCTATTGCTCTCTACAACTACCTGAAAGGAAGCTCTAGTGAGGCAGGTGTTGGTCTCTTCACAGAATCACAGAATAGTAGGGGTTGGAAGGGACCTCTGTGAGTCATCTAGTCCAACCCTCCTGCTGAAGCAGGGTCACCTACAGCAGGCTGCACAGGACCTTGTCAAGGTGGGTCTTGAATATCTCCAGAGAGATATCTCTTCTCCCAGGTAACTAGTGATAGGACAAGTGGCAATGGCCTCAAGTTACGTCAGGGGAGGCTTAGATTAGATAGTAGGAAAAAATTCTTTACTGGAGGAGTGATCAGACATTGGAACAGGGTGCCCAGGGAGGTGGTTGAGTCACCAAGTCACCAGCCCTGGAGGTGTTTAAAAAGCGTGTAATGTGGCACTTCAGGATATGGTTTAGTAGGCATGGTGTTGTTGGGTGGATGGTTGGACTTGATGATCTTAGAGGTCTTTTCCAACCTATGATTCTATAATGCTGTGATTCTACGATTTTTTGCCTCAGTCTTCACTGGCAACCTCTTTCCTTGTTCCCCCACTCATTGACGAACTGCAAGATGGAGTCCAGAGGGGCAAAGCCCTTCCCACTATAATGGAAGACCACGTTCAGGACCACCTGAGGAACTTGAACATACAGAAGTCTATGGGACCTGACGAGATGCATCCCAGAGTCCTGAGGGAACTGGCTGATGTCATTGCCAAGACACTCTATGATATTTCAAAGGTTGTGGAAGTCCCTGCTGACTGGAGGAAGGGAAATATTGTGCCCATTTTTAAAAAGGGTAGGAAGGAGGACCCTGGAAACTACTGACCTCTCAGCCTCACCTCTGTGCCTGGGAAGATCATGGAACAGGGACTCCTAGAAGCTACGCTAAGGCACATGGAGGACAGGCAGGTGATTTGAGACAGCCAGCATGGCTTCATCAGGGGCAAGTCCTGTCTGACCAACCTAGTGGCTTTCTGTGATGGCATGACTAGGTCAGTGGACAAGGGAAGAGCTATGAATGTGATCTATTTGGACTTCTGTAAAGCCTTTGACACAGTTCCTCGCAACATCCTTCTCTCTAAATTGGGGAAACATAGATTTGGTGGGTGGACTGTTCGGTGGCTAAGGAATTGGTTGGAAGATCGCAGCAGGAGGGTAGTGGTCAACGGCTCTATGTCCAAATGGACGCTGGTGAAAAGTGGTGCCCCTTAGGGGTCTGTACTGGGAACAGTGCTGCTTAATATTTTCATCAGTGGCGTAGACAGCGAGATCAAGCGCACCCTCAGAAAGTCTGCAGATGACATCAAGCTGAGTGGTGCAGCTGACACACCTGAAGGACAGGATGCCATCCAGAGGGACCTGGACAAGCTCGAGAACTGGGACTGTGTGAACCTCATGAGGTTCATAGAATCATAGAATCATAGAAAGTTTTGGGTTGGAAGGGACCCCTAGAGGTCATCTAGTCAATGCCAAGTGCAAGGTCCTGCACCTAGGTCGGGGCAACCCCCACTATCAATACAGGCTGGAGGATGAAGGGATGGAGAGCAGCCCTGCCAAGAAGAACTTGGGGGTACTAGTGGATGAAAAGCTGGACGTGAGCCACCAATGTGCTCTTGCAGCACAGAAAGTCAACCGTATACTTAGCTGCATCAACAGAAATGTGGCCAGCATGTCGAAGCAGATGATTCTGCCCCTCTACTCTGCTCTGGTGAGACCCTGCCTGGAGTCTTGTGTCCAGCTCTGGAGCCCTTAGCACAGGAAAGACATGGATCTGTTGGCACGGGTCCAGAGGAGGGTGACAAAGATGATCCCAGGGCTGGAACACCTCTCCTGTGAGGAAAGGCTGAATGAGTGGGGGCTGTTCAGCCTGGAGAAGAGAAGGTTGTGGGGAGACCTTCTAGCAGCCTTGCAGTACGTGAAGCGGGCCTATAGGAAAGACGGGGAAAATATTGGGCTTGTTGCGATAGGACAAGGAGTTAAACTAAAGGAGGGTAGACTTAGACTAGATACAAGGAAGACATTTTTTACAATGAGGGCGGTGAAACACTGGAACAGGTTGCCCAGATAGGTAGTGGAGGCTGGCCCCATCCCTAGAAGTGTTCAAGGGCAGGTTGGACAGGTCTCTGTGCAGCCTGGTCTAGTTGAAGATACCCCAGCTCGGTGCAGGGTGGTTGGGCTAGATGAGCTCTAAAGGTGCCTTCCAACCCAAAGCATTCTATGATTCTACGATTATATGATTCTATGAGGAAGATCTTCCTTACTTTGAGGGTGACAAAGCACTGGAACAGGCTGCCCAGAGAGGCTGTGGATTCTCCTTTTCCAGAGATATTCAAAACTCGCCTGGACAAGGTCCTGTGCAACCCGCTGTAGGTGACCCTGCTTCAGCAGGGGGATTGGCCTAGATGATCCCCAGAGGTCCCTTCTAACCTTTACCATTCTGTGATTCTGTGAGGATTTAGTGATAAGTATCAGAATATTCTAGCATAAAAGGATGATCTAGCCAGGGGAATACAACCATATAAGCAACTAACCACCCTGATTTCAGATAACCAGTTGCTCTCAATGCTAAGATTATAATAATTTTGGAATATATTTATATCAGTTAAAGAATTTCACTTTGATTGTGTACAAATATTTTTATTGTAACTGTTTCCATTGCTAAAAACTCCCATTTAATATCTGGATATATTTGGCATTGTGTGATTCAAGAATTTTGATTTGCTGTATTTGTTCTGTGTTATGACATATCATAAAGACAAAGCAAAGTGCTTTTCAACTGGGAAAAACCTTTCCACAATAAAATCATGCAAGAACTGCTTGTTCTGGTATAGAACATCACCGTTGAAGTAACACTGTACTGCATACGAACTTGCTATGACTGGAACCCAAATTCTCAAATGAAGGCTCTTAGTAAAAGGCAGAGAATGTTCTGTGCAGGAAAGACAGACCACAGCTAGCCGCAAGCTGGGTTAGCTGTGGTGCTTACACGGGAGCATCCAACCAAAGAGAGATATGTGTAGGACTGGAAGTGTGGGATCAGGCCATCAGTGCACAGTAACAGCATTATTCCGGCTTGCGAGGAACTGCTCTGATAAAAATTTTTACAATAGCTATTTCATGTAAAGGCTTATCTAACAAAGATTACTTAAAAGTAAGAGAAGCTGGAGAAAGAAAATCTGCCAGCCTCTTCAGTTCTGAGTGATATTTAATATCAGAAAGTTGTTTATTGCTTTGTGTAAATCTGTAGTTCTCTTCTGCTGTCTCAGAGCACAATGGATGATTTTATAATTCCTTTGCAAACTCTTGTATTTCTTAAGTTTTTCTTGCTTCATGGTGCTCAAATAATTAAACTATGAATCATACTATCGACAGTCATCTGGGATTCTGGGAAGCATTTAGTGAAAAATTGAGCAGAGACTTGGGAGGGTCTTCAGTGAGCTTGGTCTCAAAAAAAATTGTTCAGTCATCCAAAGCTTTTGGCCCAAGACGATATGCATTTTTCCACACCAAAAAAATATAAAATTTTTACAATGTTAGTAGTTCCAAAAATTTGGTCCACTTGAGCCATCACAAAAGGGTTTTGTTCAATAATAATATCCGCAGTAAATGATGGAGGACTACTGTTTTATCTCCACTCATCTTTTTTTCATAATTTTTTTATTTCAACATTTGAGACTAAGAATCTAGGAATAGCGCATTAGTTAATAAGATAAAATCACATTGTTATTCCTTAATCTCTCATCAAATTTGTCTACATTGGAATGGTGGGGGGAGTTTTGCCTCTTAAGAAAATGTATTTCACTGAGAAATATCACAATTGAAATATGCTGACCAATTTTGCACGGCATTGGTCTTAAATTGAACATAAATTCTACTAATGGAGAACAGAAGATATAGACACTGCTAAAAATTAGAAAAAAAATCACTAAAATGGTAGCTGGTATCACATCATAAGGATGCATTGTAATTTTTGAAATCTGAAAGTTTGGGTTTAATGGCAGTATAGAAACTTAATAAAATGTAATTATTTGGGGCAATCTGTGAAGATGTAAAAAAAGTTGAAGAAATTATAACATGTGAATAACATACTAATAACATTGTACAAATTCTAGAGGAGTTAACTATCTTTAACACCCTTCTAATCAAAACCCTATCTACTGTCTTTCTGAATAGAAACAGCAAAACCTCTAATTGCAAATCGTTAATTGTGAAAAATCTCTGCAATTTTTTCTATTTTAGAACAATGATGGCTAGCAGATCAGGCATGAAAGCAGGTAGAAGTCACATGGGTAGGGGGTATTTCAGAGTTTTCTTCTTTGTTAATGAAGGTAAAGCCATCACACATATTCTAAAGGTTTTCATTACATAAATGGAAAAATCCTTGTGATGAACAGCCACCTGAATTAGATGCAATTCTTCTTTTTTAGTACTGAAATGAAAAAAAATAGAATAGAGATTTTATTAAGAGGAGTGTGTTACTCATTTTTTAACAGCAACAAGCTAGGAAGATCTTAGAATACTTAATCTTCTTTAAAGCTGTAACAGTATATGGCACAGCAAGTTCATGAGTTGCAAGGTTCACCAGTTAAGTTGAACATAAAACACGTATGCTGGGCTTTAAAAAAAATTATCAGTGTCCTGATGTCTAACTTGGGTTTTAAAATAATTATATTTATTTTTGGATGTCAAAGGTTTTCAAATACACAATGTTCTTCATAATGATTTGCCGAATACTGCTTCCTGTGCTAAGCATATGAAACAAATTCTTTTGGAAGCACAGAATTATATTTATGACTATCAAGTAATAGACTAGTACTGCTTTAAGTTTTCAGAGGTTTTAAAGGGACTAACATATGCCGCTTATGTTTGGTAAATGCTTTGCAATAGTTTTTGTGATTATTCTGCATGTATTATAAGTAATGTCACCACTGTATCTTGTACTCCTAAACAGCTGTCATGATAAGATCAGTTCAAACACTTCTCAACTGTTTTGTATTCTGCCTGCCTGGACAGCGAGCACAGCAGAGATGAAATGAATGTTTGCACGAGCCTTGCATTAGTCTGACTTGACTACACCGCAAAGCATGACAAAACAAGTAGAGGCTCAAGTTCTCTTCATTATCCTTTATTATGGGCAAAGGTTCAAAGTCCTGATTTTAGGTACCATGTGGATATTAAGAAAAAATTAAACAACTTGTAAAAATTGTGATTCTAAAACGGTGCATTCAGTATAAATTTATTGGTCATTTGAATTACATGGATTTTTTTTTTTGTAAACAGAAATTCAGTTTTAGTAGGTATTTAAAAACATGGACAAAAGTAGTTGTCTCAGAAACCAAATTTGTTGGCTTATTTTTGAAGCTGCTAAACCGTAAGTACACAGCTTTTTTAGTGTTTATTTCAAAAAGTGGAACATGCCCTGTATATTATTTAATAAAGAAAAAATAGATTAAATGTATTTGTTCTGAAGAAGAAAAAATGTGTATACATATTGTTTGACAAATTATTATAATTGCTACTTGTTTCTCATATTGCAAATCACTCTTTCTCAGAATTTAAATAATGCCCTCACAGAGTTATTCTGATCATGGTAGCAATCTCCATACTGAATGCTAAATCAAGAGCAAATCATTAGATTAATGTTAATGTAAAAATGATGCAAAAAGAAATTGAACCCACCATCCAATTATTTACTTTTCACACATTCCTGCGGGTCAAAAAAAATCTTTCCTTTTCTTACTGTATCTGCTAATTATTTCTCCTAGTTTGTGAAAAAGAAAAAAACCCTAACTTTTTAAAATTTTATTTTTATATCACAGATGGAAAATTTGCATCTCTGAACAATAACAACAAAAATAACAGTGTTGTGAATCTTGGGATGCAAGTGCCTTTTTGAACTTACATTTGGTTTATGTCAATCTTGATGATTTGTTTTTTGGGATACCTTAGGGTAGGCATGAAATTCAACAATGAGGACTAGATTACTTCATGAAATACTAGATGGCAAAAACTATGTTTTCCCTTCATGCATTTTTACAGGCAAAATCATATTCTGTGGAGACAATGACTGTCCCCAAGTCATGATAACTTCTAGTATCCAGCTAATCGCAATGTAAGGATCCAAAGGAAAGCAAAATTTAGCCCATAGTGAATATGGTCATGTTATTTACCCTTGAGAATATTTCCTTTCTTTAAAATTCTGTTTCATGAACTTTAAACGGTGGTGGTAAATAGATATCCCTTCAGAAAATTTTAAATAATTTCCAAATACACGGACTTTGATTGCCAAAAAAGGGAGGGAGGCAGGGGAAGAGAGAGAGACAGTACGGGAAAGTTTGGAAATTATTCAAGATATGACAAGGACTTTAGAGCTTTTGTCCTGCTGAAGGTAGATACTTCATTATGTTAGGCTCTCTGAAAAATACTAACCATAACCGTATTCCTATGTCTCCACTTATTTATGTAGAACAAAATTTTTAAAGCACCTTAGAAGCATATCAGGTGGATTACGGCAGGGGTATAAATTAAATATTTCAAAGTAGATGTTTTTTCTTAAAAAAAAAAAAGGCAAACAGAAAACCTTAATCCACAAGTTCAAGATATCTCATTAAAGGCTATGAAGACCTGGTACCAGTATATTCAGGATGGAAAACAGGCCCGTAGGGCAGGCCATGATGTGATGATGCAGCTACGATTATGTATAAACCAAGCTAACCCTCAGATATCCAAGTATCTGAGTAAAGTGGCAAGTAGCCCTGTTGCACAGTTACTGAAATCAAACCACCAGTCTCTTCTCCTGTGTGGTAATAAGCTCTTAAATCCACAGACATCAGACCACAGCTGGATACTGTGCCCAATTTTGGGTCCCCAGTATAGCAAAGACATTGATAAACCGGAGAGAGTTCAGGGGCGACCATGGAAATTGTTTCAGCTGGAGCACTTTTCCTGTGCGAAAAGGCTGGGGACGCTGGGCTTGGTCACCCAGGAGCAGGACGGCTTCAGGGGACCTAATTGCAGCTTCCAGTATCTACGACGAGTAATCAAGAAGTTGGATCCATGCTCTTCAAAAAAGACAACGGACACAAGTACAAGCATGAGAGGTTCAGACCTGCTCTACGGAGAAGCTTATTCCCTGTGAGGAGTGTCAAGCCATGGCACAGATTGCCAAGCGAGGTAGTACAGTCTCCATCCTTCGAGGTTTTCAAGACATGATTTGGTACAAACTGGTCCAACCCCACAGCAGACTCTGCTGTGAACATGAGATTGGACCAGAGACCTCCTGAGATCCCTTCCAGCCTGAATCATACCATGACCCTACTGAGCCCAAAGACATCTTTTGAATCTATAGAATACACTGAAATGTAGGAAAAATACTGTAAATTAAATCAGCCAAGGCCAGTAATAACTGCAATCCATGCAACAAAATACAAGTAAAATACGTAGGGATTTCCTGCCTTTTTATCAAGTCCACAGCCTCTGAAAGACAATGGTCTTAAAACAATTCAAAGCAAAGCACATTTCCACCTTCATAATGAAAAAAGAGGTGGCCTTGAAAGGAGTATGCAATAGCCCCAGATATGCCCCTTACGCTATTCAAATGAATAGCTCCCTAGAGCTATTCCTTTCACAAAAATTTCCTGATCTCATTAACCATTATCTCTATGGAACTAATTGAACAAGAAGACTTATGGCCTTGTTCAAAGACTTTTTTTTTTTACAGAACGATATGGTATCAGTATCAAGGGTAATGTAATGCCAATTGATTGATCTCTGCTGCAGAAGAAAGAATTACGTGGGAATTCAGGAAAAAAAATAATTCTGTTCTGTTCTTATTAAGAAAAGCATGAAATGGAGCCTAAAGAAGAACAGATGAATTTATGCTGTGACTATGTGATAGCAAAGACTTCTATAAAGCTGACGTCACGAATACTAGATGTTATTTAGAATAGAGAGTAGGAGGTGAAGTTTGATATGAGAATGCTAATTACTCTCAATGGGGTTCAAATATATACATTTTATTCATAGATATATGTACTTTATATACATAGATCATCTAGTTCCCACCCCTCCACCATGGGCAGGGACACCTTCCACTAGACCGGGTTGCTTAAATCCCCATCCAGCCTGGCCTTGAATACTTCCAGAGATGGGGCAGCTACAACTCTGGGAAACCTGTGCCAGTGCCTCACAATCCTCATAGTAAAGAACTTCTTTCTTTTATCTAATCTAAATCTGCCCTCTTTCAGTTTAAAGCCATTACCCCTTGTCCTATCACTACATGCCCTTGTAAAAAGTCCCTCTCCAGCTTTCTTGTAGTCCTCCTTCAGGTATTGGAAGGCTGCTAGAAGGTCTCCCCGCAGCCTTCTCTTCTCCAGGCTGAACAGCCCCAACTCTCTCAGCCTTTCCTCACAGCAGAGGTGTTCCAGCCCTCGGATCAGTTGTGTGGCCCTCCTCTGGACCTGCTCCAACAGTTCCATGTCCTTCTTGTGCTGAGGGCTCCAGAGCTGGATGCAGGACTCCAGGCGGGGTCTCACCAGAGCAGAGTAAAGGAGCAGAATCACCTCCCTTGACCTGCTGGCCACGCTGCTCTTGATGCAGCCCAGGATACAGTAGGCATTCTGGGCTACGAGAATGCACTGCCGGGTCATGTTGATGTTCTCATCAACCAACACCCCCAAGTCCTTCTCCTCAGGGCTGCTCTCAATCCATTCACCACCCAGCCTGTACTTGTGCTTGAGATTGCCCCGACCCATGGGCAGGACATTGAACTTGGCCTTCTTGAACTTCATGAGGTTTGCATGAGCCCACTTCTTGAGCCTGTCAGGGTCCCTCTAGATTGCATCCCTTCCCACCAGGATGTGGACTGCATCTCACAACTTTGTGTCATTGGCAAACTTGCTGAGGGTGCATTCAATCCCACTGTCCATGTCACCGACAAAGATGTTAAACGCCACCGGTGCCAGTACTGACCCCTGAGAAACACCACTCGCCACTGGTCTTCACTTAGGCATTAAGTCTTTGACCGCAACTCTTTGAGTGCGACCTTCCAGCCAATTCCTTATCCACTGAGTATTTCATCTGTCAAATCCATGTCTCTCCAATTTAGAGACAAGTATGTCACACAGGACAGTGTCATATGCTTTGCTCAGGTCCAAGTAGATGATATTCATTGCTCTTCCCTTATCCACCAACACAGTAACCCCATTGTAGAAGGCCACCAAATTTGTCAGGAATGATTTCCCTTAGTGAAGCCATGTTGGCTGTCACCTATCACTTCCTTATTTTCCATGTGCCTTCGCATAGTTGAGGCTCTGCTCCATGATCTCCCTAAGCACACAGGTGAGACTGACTGGCCTGTAGTTCCCTAGGCCTTCCTTTTTTCTCTTTTTAAAAATGGGGGTTATATTTCCCATTTCTCAGTCACTAGGAACTTCACCGGACTGCTACAACTTCTCAGATATGATGGATAGTTGCTTAGAACCTTCATCTGCTGGTTCCCTCAGGGTCTGCAGATGCACCTCATCAGGTCGCATGAACTTGTGCACCTCCAGTCTATATGTACATCCAGGATTACACTATCCCAGGTTCAAAATCTGGCATTTGTCCTTATTTATAGTATTGAAGGTATAGATATGCTCACATATAACCTTAAACACGTGTAAACTTTCTGTGGTGGCATGTACCAAAGAATTTTTTATCTTTTCCATTTCATTCTTTTTCTGTAATCCAGATCTTACTCAGCATCCTGTTCCACAGCTCATCCCACTGACTATGCTTCTTGCCATTTTGCAAACCTAGCTTTCACTAGCAGCTGAAAGACAAACAAAACACTATGATTAGTAAGGAACAAGGATAGGAAAGAAGACCAAAAATATTGCATTCCAGTTATGCAAAAGAATGATGGGTGAGGACTAGCATGTTCTGTTATGCCACTCTACTGCAAACAGAGGAATGTGAGGGAGGCATTAGAGTTTCTGCAGAGAGAGATTGCAGAGTGTTGGACTACTTATTCAAGGAAGACAAAAAATGCAAGAGGACATGAAGCAGCTACAAAAACTGCAGGTAGGCTAGCAAAAGTGGTACAAATGTGTTTTTTTATTCTTTCTGATGATGAAAAAGAAGCATTGCAGTTAGTACAGCTATTTTTTCACCCTTGCTTAATCCAAACAGTAATTACCAGGAAGAATAATTTCTACAATCCAAAGACCTTTGTAGCAACAAACCCTAAAATCTTGTTGCCTATATATTATTTATACATCACAATTTCAGTCACACAGTGGTAACTGACAAGAATCGTGAAAAACTGGAGTCTTCCAAATACGATAACACCAGACACCATTCTGGATAAGATCTGTGGTTTTATGTTGTCCATTAGTTTGCTATGTCACTGAGTAATTTCAGAAAAACCCTGTAATAGACAATTAGAGGCTAATCGCTCCCAGGAAAGGTCTCCTTTCTAACTCCAGTTCAATTTTGACTCCTGAAGAATGAGGTTTCTGCTCCTTTCAAAAACTTTAATTGCTGATATAATTCTTCTTCTTCTAGTTCATGTACATTCCTCACCTTTTGAATCCCGCTAATCTCTTGTCCTGTTGATATCCTGTGGTGATACGCTCCACAGTGGTGTCTTAGGCGAGGAAAATAATTTGTTTCATTTTGTACTTTTCTATTTAGCTGTATGTTTCCTCATTTCTGGACTGCAGTATAGGGCACACTCAATTTCTTTAACAATGTATTACTTCACATACTTGTCTCACTTATTTGTCTTGATACACTCTTTAAAGGAAACATCTCCAAAACTCGTGCTTTATGGATCTTGTGTCTCCCTTTCTCTAAACTTTTTGGAATAAAGAATAAATTCTGCCAGAGGCAGAATTTATTAACACATAGCTGAAAGTCTGGTTTAATACAGTTTTTCCTATAGAAACCTGTAAGTAGTGGTTGATTACTAAAAATCTAAACCTTTTTGCTTATAATTCTTTAAATGTACTTTCTATAATGATACTAAAAGCAGAGCCAATAATAAATGTACAGGTTTTGAGCGAGTGTTGCATCAGGGTGTTAGAAAAATGGATATTACTTTTTTCTGCACATTTCTTTGTTTTATTAGTTCCTTTAAGGAACTAATTTAGTTTTCATTTGTTTTCCCATAAAAAATCCCTAAGTAGCAGGGTTGGCTACAAAAAATATAACAAAACATTTTTTAACCAGCCAGTGGTTCTTAAAACTTGAAATATTTCACAGTAACAGTTCTCTTCAGGTAAACTACCAGTAGAACTCAGCTTTTATATCTTGCTTAATTACTCAGCAGCCCACCAAAAACAGTTTTGCTTGTATTACAGAGACTGGGTTTCCAGGGTTTCTGGATATGGGACTTTGTCACAGAGAATTTTGAAATATAAAAACTCTGTTGTAAAATAAGAATGACCCCTTCCCCCCTCCCCCCAAAAAAAAGAAAAAAAACACATTGTACATGAACGACATTTATTTGTGTCACAGTAGCACCACTCACATTATCTGCTCAGGCTCAGTGCAGTAGCCTTATAAGACTAGCTATGAAAACTCTTCAGATTTCAAAATAATGATGCTTCTATTGCAACAGCTTTCATCTCTGTGTACCATGTCATGTTCTTGACAAACAAAACAAAGAGGGGAGTACTTTTTGTGGGATCAAATATGTCTGATCAGAGCAATCTGTCAGCTTTTGCCAAAAAAGCCCCTTACAGTAAAAAAATTCTAAAACAGAATCTAATTCCTCTTTTTTTCTTTTAATAGTTTCCTTGCACAGTTTCGTTCTTTGTATGACAATCTCACATTTTCAAAGTGCAACAAAATCAGAAACTTATCAAATACATGTTCAGGCTCCAGTACAATGGGCCTATATCCTACTTAAAGTTTCCAGATACATTGAAAATAGTAATTACCTGTTGATCTGCTTGGTCCCATCTCTTCTCACTATAAAATTAAAAATCTGATAATGTCATAAGACATTACAATCTATCACAGTTTTGCTGTACTGTAACGGAGGGCATGGAGAACTCTATTATTGAGAAAAATGTGGCATTTTCTTGTAAAATCTTCAAGAAATAGTGATTAAAAAAACACAGAAAACAATTTAAGAGAAATACGTGAAACAGAAGGTATGTTGTTGATATTGATGGAGAGCTTATTTTTGCCCAATAAATTGTAAAAATTGCTCAGAAAGAGTTCATTTTTCCAAAAATACCACCTCCTGTAATACTGCCACAGTCGAACAGACCTCCAGTGAACTTCTGAGAAAATAATCATCATGTGAGTTGAAACTGCCTAAGGTCAGTTTTAACTGAAGCACCTGATTTCTCTAGGATTTCAAGTGAGGTTAGAAGAATAAATTTAGAATACAAATACTGTAACTGACACATATCAGCTAGTTCTTCCCTTCTCCCCCTCCCCCTTTTTTCTGTCTCTTTATTCTTTTCCTTATTTTGAATACATATATTTAAGTTGCATAGTGGCAGGTTTCTAGGCAAAGAAGAAACTCTAGGGGTGAAAATGTATTCATCGATTAATTGCAGTAGGAATACTACATGGTACTTCTTAAATTCAAAGGCAAGAAAGTCATTATCTGTAAAGAAAAAAAGTAAAAAAAATGCTGAGCATGCCTCTCCATGTTAATTATCTTGGTTACATCTACAACCTTGCACATTTGTATGCTCACCTTGTCATTCTGTAGAATCTGAACCCCTGGTATTGAACAGCAGGTGCACAGGGAAAGTATAAAAGAAAGTTAAATCAAAGCTAGGATTGAAGGTCTTGCAGTGATGGCACCAGGAAAACATGAGATCTAAAGTCAGTTCTTGATTTGGCTGTGTGTGCACTGAGGAGAAAGTCACATTTCCTTCTGCTAACTTTCTCCCTATCCATAGAACATGGAAGATATCTTATTCAAACTATTTTTTTTGTCAGTTTGTCATTTAGTCTATGAACTTTCATGGGGCGAGAGACATGTCTTACTGGAGGCTTATGTGGAACTGAGCACAATGGGACTTGTCAGTTGAGAATTCTCAGCTCTGCCAGAATACTGCAAAGCAATAAGAGGCAAAGCAGAATAGAGGTGTTCTTGTTTCAAGTAGCAAGTACAGACAGGTATAATATTACTGAATTTAAATGGGCATCTGAAGGGAGAATAGCAATCAACACAACAGTAACCATTTTCCATCATTCAGAGACCTTTAAAACAGAGAAAGTGAAAGAAAGCTCTTACAGCTATTACATATTTCTGACTTTATTTCCTAAGCCTTAAAGTCAGTCGTTAATGAAATATACTTTGGTTGTATTTATGTGAAGTACTTCCTATTTTCAAGTTTCTCGATTTCACCTTCCCATATGTGTGTATACATATATATATATATACACATACACATATACATTTATACTCTGTATATAGTATATATACATACCTACTGAATACTGAAGCATGTATCAGAGCCTTCTGTCTAGAACAAGAGACTTTTCCTTTTAATTTCTTAATAAGGAGTCATTAGATGTAATGGGATTAAAGTGTGTGATCTGGACAGACTGCCTGCAATTGCTGAACATGTTCATGTGTCAACAAATTCATAACAGCATTTGAGCTTTAGTTTTGAGGTCTGTTAAACAATTTCAGCGGGACAAAGCTTTAGGCTAACTCATTATGAAGGAAAGCCACGGTGCATTAGAAGTAGCCCCGAAAGTGCCAAATGCTGGCTTCCTTTACAGCTGATAAAAGTTAAAAGACAGACAAAATTATCTAGGCCTTTCTTAGAAAAAGAGAAAATAGGGCAGCACCATACTGCTGCATGACAAATTGTTATTCAGCAGGCAGCTGGATGAAGGCAGCTTCACAAGTAGTCTAGGGTTAATGATGTTAAATTTTTACAGGACTATAGCTGCCTTTAAATTTTGCAAGGCACCTAAAAGGTAATTTTGACTTCAAAATAAATAGCTCTTATAAAAACAACCAGCAAAAAAGGGATAAATTTAATTCCATGTGGAACTTAATGGCACAGAACTCTGAAACTATCAGATGAAAAGTGCATCTAAGATTTTATTTTTGTAATTCAATATTTGGAAGTAGTAAGGGAAAAACCCTATTAATAAAATTAATGTTGATTTGGCAGCAATGTTCTGATTGCCTTCTTACTGGTTTCTTTTTCTACTTCTTTTTCCGGTTCTAGGAAGCTCAGAACTACGTCTGAGGTAAACCTGACACTGAGCACAGAGAAACCCCAACTATTTCTAATCTGAAGCCAGTACCAGTGCTGGGACTGAGTTTGTGGTTTCCAGTTGTGACCTCTGATTGACTTTGGTCAGTCACTTTGGCGAATGCAGCTGATCATATCCTCATCTTGTAAATACTGGTCTGTATGCTTAACATGGCATAAGAGAATTTATTTTTATGCCACCTTTGGCCTATTCAGGTCTGTGAGAATAAACACATGAATAGCACTTGCAGGAGAAAAATTTATGAACCAGAAAGCACTGAAAGTTAATTAACATTCAGATCTGTTTGAAAAAAAAAAAAAAATTGCTATCATACCACATTCTACTAAAGCCCCCATTAGGGTTTAAGCAGGTTTTACAGATTTTCTGCTATACCTTAGCATCCTGAACAAGGTATACCAAGTATCTGAAATACTGGCAGAAAATGAACTGCACATGCCCCGAGGTCATCCACCCTATTGCTGTGGGGTTTTTTTTTTTTTATATCCTTCTCAATTTGGTCTGTATTTTTTGAGCAAATCTTGCAAAATCCCAATGCAGACCTGTTTTTGAAGTACAATCCACAGTACCAAGTTGTGAATAATGCATTGTGCTCTGCACAGGCAGGCCCATAAAAACATGCTTTGAACAAGTAAATCATTCAGGTCAAACCAAAATAAAATATTCCATTTTTTTTCAAATACTTTTTATTTCACATAAAAATGGAAGAAAAAAATCGAAACAAAGGTAATGTCTCTCTGAAAATTTGCTACATTTTCACCTTTTCAAGTTTTTTATCTTACTTTCCTCCTGATTTAAACAGCCCTGCAGACACAGACACAGTTGTAATTTTGTTGTTATTGTTGTTGTTGCTGAATTGATGATTTTCATTGGATTCTTTCTTCAACTCTAAAATTCTTGTTTAATTTTTACTAGGAAAAATTTTTATTTAACCAACTTGAAATTCTCCTTCTGCTTCTCTTCCAGCCTGCTTTAGTGTGTTTCTAAACTCTAAGATTAAACTTTATGATTAATATTATAATAAAATATATATTTACCCACATAGTACTTTGGTCTTCCCAATATTTGTTTGAAAAGTATCCATCTTTATTGTTTAAAGACAGTGAGGGTTAGACTCCCAGATGAAGTAGGTTTTGAAGCCTGACAAAACAAGGTTTATGGCACCCACCTCAGCTCAGGTGTTATCCTGGATCTTCCCATTGCAGTCCCAGGTTCCAGCCCCCATCCACACCCTTTTCCCCCTTTGTCATGAATTATGGGAGTTCAGCTCCAGCTACCTCTCTGCAGAACTCTGACCCAAAAAGGATATTATCCAACCCCAACTAAGCAAGATGGAGACACAGAAGTATTCCACAGAACAGCTAATTTCTTACCAAAACTGTGTAATATACCTACAGTATCAACACACTTGATGTGCAGAATTTTTAATAAATTGCAGAAACAGTCCCATCCCTTTCTGCAATCTGGGTAGCACCTGGAAGAAAAGTTTCACAAGTGGAGCAATACTTGATGTAGCTCTATACAGATGTTACCCAGAAATCTCCGAGATATTGGCATTTGTCACTGAAAGATAGAGACTTTCAAATAGTGGACTCTGGCAAGGTTACAATTGGAGATCTTGCTATCACACAAATAGGTTTGCACTGTAGTCTCAAAAGGCTTTTTTTTTTTCCTGAAGTGTTCATCATCTCTTCCTTTCACACACAAAAAGCATTGGGTTTAAAAAGGATGATAGAAAGCCAAAAAAAGAGTATGACAATTTAACAGAAGCCTTGGAAAAAAGTCACAGGATAATTTAATAGTTGTTTTCTTTAAAAGACTATGTAGAAAATGCCTGTTTCTTTATTTATATTTTAAACACTGAATGAGCTTTTCTTCTGTCTTGAAAAGCTCTGTCTGAGAACTTCCAAGGTTGAAATACTTCAAGGGGAAAAAGAATTAAGCTAATATTAAACCTCAAAACTTCAGCATCTATCAAGGATACCCTGTCTGGATGATAAAACAAAGGTCCACAAAATGATATCTTGCTGAGCAGTTAAGTTCAAATCAGTCAATCCTAAAAATAACCAGATGAAAACTTCTGTACAATTTTTCATGACAACTTCACTGAAAACCTTTGTGAACTTTGTCAATATTACCTAATGGGAAAAAAAAAAAAAAGTTAAATCCTCCAAAATTTTGGCATGTAAACCATCTTAACAGGCAGGGACCACAAAAGCAAGTTATAAAAAAAAAGATACTAGAACAAGATAGATGTTTTCCCTACATCTTCAGTCACTACAGACAACGGAAGGATAGAGAACTGCAGACAAGTGAGGAGGGAATAAGGAGAACAAACACTGTCCTTTAATCCAAGCATGATCTGTAACATGGGAGGCACATGCAGCCAGCCTGCTTCAGAACAGAGAAGGCCTCGAATATGGGGTTTCCACATCCTAACTTCACACCTGAAGCACCTAGATGCCTGTAAAGTTAAAGAAAGCTTGTCTTTTTCAAATGGCCTGTAGTCTCTCCACATTTTAATTCTCCAAGTCCGCAAATATTACAAAAGGATGGTGGTTGGTTTTGAGAGTGAGGATGGGTTTGTTTGGGTTTTTTAATTTCATTTTTAGAACATTGAGCAAAGCCAATTCTCTGGAAAGAATGTGAATAAAGGAACTCCTGAAAGCCCCAAGCAGCCATTGGAAACAATTCATGTAAGTGTGGGGAAAAAATTAAGCACATCTGTTTAGCCTCATTCCTAAAGTAATCACTATGGGTAGAAATCAGATACAGACAAGCTACTTTAGCTGCTGACAGCTTTCTGAAAAGAATATAGCAGTAGCAGTAGTTTAGGTAGTACTGCTCCATACTGCTCCCCTTAGACACGACTGGTTTGCGCTGGGTTGCAAACGGAGCTTTTGTCCTGGCTGTGACACAGCTTCGGGTGGTAGGGAACAGCAGAGAGCTACAGAAAGCAGAAGTGGGCTGAGGAGTGGGATAGGGTAGAGACAGAGCTGAGTGTGTGATAGTGATCGTTAAATAAATGAAAACCAAATAGCTTGCTATAATTTCACCACTGTCTGAAAAGAGAAGTGGAAAGGGACAGAGTGGGAGGCAGGCAAGAAGGAGGGGAGGAGGGAAGGGAGGAAGGGAGGAAGGGAGGAAGGGAGGAAGGGAGGAAGGGAGGAAGGAAGGAAGGAAGGAAGGAAGGAAGGAAGGAAG
>Ga0065711_1039103_pt1 | contig 18123 bp, 13 predicted proteins | sample Hoacrofraction12_FD_59098 | JGI IMG/M metagenome (GOLD analysis project Ga0065711, IMG submission 59098) | Hoatzin crop microbial communities from Cojedes, Venezuela - Epithelial fraction 12 v2 (version 2) | ecosystem: Host-associated > Birds > Digestive system > Esophagus > Crop | place... | reverse complement strand
GCCTGTATTGACAGCGGGGATTACCCCAACCCAGGTGTAGGACCTTGCACTTGGCCGTGTTGAACCTCATGAGGTTCACACAGGCCCACCTCTCCAGCTTGTCCAGGTCCCTCTGGATGGCACCCAATCCTTCTGGTGTCTCGAGTGTACCACTCAGCTTGGTGTCATCTGCATGTTATGTTGTATCTAAACTTCTTTCTGAAAGTTTTATTGAATTTAACAAGAACTAAACAGGAGCAACTTCATCCACAGTTGAGATAGAAGTGGAACTGACCCAAATTAGGTACTGCTTTTAATTCCCAGCTCACAGATGAGGTTTTGTGTGTCCTGGCATGCCTTGAGGCACTGCGAGATCCAGACCTCTTTTGAGATTTGTGTTGAACCAGGTCTTAGTTGTGGTTATTCCAGAGTGTAACTATTGCTTTTCTGTGATGTCTCACTTAAAGACTGATGATTTCATGAAAAGAGGGCTTCATCTCATCTCAGAATTGGATATTTGTTCTAAGCTAGTTGTCTTCTCCATTTACAGAGATAGCCAGGGGCATATCCAGGGGAAAATTCACAGAGAGACCCAAAATGACTAGTTTAGAGTAATTTCATGATTATCAGGAGAAAGTTGGATGAAAATTTCACAGTCAAAAGGTCTACACATGTAAAGACACCTTTCTGATATTTCAGACAACTGCTTCTTTGTTCCATCTCTCTCTAGCTGGCACCTGCACTCTTCCCAAGGCAGCTCTGGGCGGTGACAAGACCTTTGTGGAATGACCAGCTTCCCTGTCATGTGGAAAGTTCACATTTTTCAAAAGATGTCACTTTTTCCTCTGTTTCATCATAAACTGGCAGCAACAGTCTGAACAAAGCCAATGGAAAATATGCACTGGAAAGTCATCATGAACTAGCAGAAGGGACAGAAGGCGATTTGATTTTTATTTTAATTCCAGTTTCCACGATTGTATGAAAACAGGATGGTAAGAAACTCTCTCCCCTTTCTCCTCAACTCTTGTTCCATCTGTAACTAGTCAAGAAGAGATTACAAAGAAAGAAGGGGTTGTTCAAACTTGTTTGTCCATGAAAATATCTGTACAAGTGTTTGTTCTCTCAAAAGAGCAGACAGGATGAATGCTGTGAAGTAGTTATACACAAATTGTTGAAATTTTTTAAATGAATCCACAGAGTAAATGTTATGTGTGAGCACTCAAATATATGTGCAAAGGAAATCATAGACTCATAGAATCATAGGTTGGAAAAGACTATGAAACTCATCAAGTCCAACCATCAACCAAACACCACCATGCCTACTAAACCATGTCCTGAAGTACCACATCTACACGTTTTTTGTACACCTCCAGGGACAGTGACTCAACCACCTCCCTGGGCAGCCTATTCCAATGTCTGACCAGACAAATTTTACATTGCCTTTCTGCAAGGCTTCAGAAAAACAAAAAACTGAGAAGTATTAGGCTTATTCCTGCTGTCAAGGAGCAGTAAGAACACAGAATAACTGAAGTGACAAGTTTTAACTGATAAAGCCATGTCTTATTTCAAAGGTAAAATCCTAGTTCCCCTGAATTTAGTAAGAGAATGCCTATACTTTTCAGTGTGACAAGATTTTATCATACTCCTAAGGCAGTGAGACCACTCCTTTTTGCCTAAGAGTTAATTAATGCTGACTTAACAAATTCAAGAAAATCCCTTTATATTTTGGGGACTTTTAAATAGCACAGAGTAGGTAAATCATCTTTTTCCATTACTGTTCCAGATTCATTTTAGACAAATTTGGGGCTGTGTCACTGCCAAAAGAGATGTTTCACCAGCCCTGGCTATGCCATCCCATTCCTTACGTCACACCTGGCAACCTGCTTGGTTTTTTTTAGCTAGACTGATGAGCTGACCCAGCAGAAAAAGAGAGTTGTGTGTTTGTTTTGAGAAAGATTGGTTTTGTCGCGATGAGCCCCCCTGATATGGCTGGCAGCTTGGCTGTACAAGGAGAGGTGTCTGTAGAGGGAAAGTGGCAGGAACACAGGGTCTGGGGGGCAGCAGGGCATGGAACATCCTTTAAATTGCTTTTAAGGCAGCTGCATCCTCGCCCTCTGAGGTAATCTCTTAGCAATAATGAGCAAGAAGTGAGGAAAGAGATGACTTTAGCTGCTCCTCTGTCTCTTCTGGACGTCTTGCCTCAAAAAGGGGGAAAAGTAGAGAAGCCTTTTCAGTTTTCGGCAGTAGCTGAAGGGTGTTCAGGCAGCAGGCTGTACAACAGCACATGGAAACATGCTGCTTCGGAAAATTAGGTTATTCAGCCCTTTCTCACAGTCAGACAGGCACATTCTTCTTCCCAGTATTGTCAACATTTCTTAAAACAGAGAGGATCGTGCTGGGGGCTTCACCTTCACCACATGTTCTTGCTCCTCTGGGTATGCCTGTGCTTTGGGGGGGCTGTGAACCCCAAACCTGGCTCCAGGGCTCTGCACAGTGCCTCCACAGTGCCTTGTTGCAACCTCTTGGGGAAGAGCTCTGCCCTCCTTTCGCCGCTCCCACAGCACAGACTTCCAGGCTGGTTCCCCTTCTCTGCTCTCAAGGGGACAGACAACAAACTGCCACTGAACTCAGGTGGGTGGCATTGGATTCACAGCTCTGTTAGCTATGTTGGTGTTATGAAATAGCCCCAAACTGCCTCTCCCAAATGTCAGTTTTGAAGTGAGCACCTCCACAGAAGCAGGGCAGTGACCTCTTTCCACTGCCAGTGGAAATCCCTCTTGCACCAGGATGTTAAACCTTTGGCCTTCATCTAATCTTACCCACCCACCCCTTCCCACCGTTCACTATCGATATCTCCACAGCTGGAGATGTGTTTTGCCGGAGCCAATCTTAGTCTTTTCAGGATCCCACAGGAGTACTGTTTCTAGACCCTTATAATTTTCCATTGTGCCTCTGTTGAAATAGAGAATACTGGAAGTCTTTTACGGAGGAGGCTTATAAAATATGAACATCTGTTTGTTATGAAACTTAATGCTGACAGCTTGTAAGAGCCATCTAGAAAAGTATTTAACTCGAAGTGTTCTTTGTGTGTGTTGGAACAAAAGGTTTATATAGGTATACTGGAGGAGACGTCTGCTTCAGGTAAGATTTATTTCAAGATAGTGTCTTTAGGGGCTCATAAAATATTCAAATCAGAGACTGTGAATTCCCCAGAGATTCCTCTCCAAGGAGCATTTAAAAAGCCAGGTTTTCTTGGTGCAAGACCAATATCAGACATGTTTTGTTACCTGGATATGCCTGCATTTCTTCAGTTCTGGCTTTCTATGGTCTGAGATGGTTCCATTATGAAGTGAAAATCACTGGCATTCACCAGCTGCGTGTGATGGTTCACAATCTTATGCGTTCATATTCTGTAACTACAAAAAAGCTGCCTCGAATAGGTTAGTTCCAGTGGAAAGCTACCAACGTTCTCATCTTTGAAGTGATGCTGTTGAATTACATTTGGTGCAGCAGTCTGTTTTATACCTAGGTTTTACATCATACCCATTTAATAAGCAGCATGAGAACAGGGAACGAGTAAAGGGTGGCCTTTGTTCAAGGCATTCTTCAATTCATCTGTGTATCCGAGGGGGATGAGAGAGTTACTCTGTTCTAAAATGCATCTGTCATATTAATAGACCATTTGGTACATTGCCGTATGTGAGTGTCAGATATTGCCAAAGGCAATATAATGTTGTTAATACTGCGATCCTAGAAATTAGAAATGGAGGAAGTTTATTAGATTTACAGTCTGCCCTTCTGTCGATATACTGCTAAATGACTTTCTCTGGTGCGTTCTGCAATTGCATTTTAAATGAGTCCAAAGTTATACTCTGTTAGTCAGCTACCAGGGCTGAGGCACTCACAGCCAGAGGAAGTGTGCAGGTTAAGTCTCAAGTAAAAAGAATTTGTTCCCAGTGGAAATAATATTTTTTTGCTGAAACAGATTATTGTTTTGCCATTGATTCAAATGAAGCCAAGAAGACTCAATTTTGACAACACTGTGCCTCAGAAATAAAGTGCAAAACAAAACATGCTGGAGGTGTTTCAGAGCAACACTGAAATATAGTTGGAGCATACTGTGGCTCTACGCTCCCCAAGTATTTTTGTATTTCTGTAATGATTTATGTATTTTTTTCCCCTTCCCCTTTTTGCTTTATGAGCAGCCATGAAAAACAGGGGAGAGTACAAGAGACACAAAATAACTCCATGCGATACCCAGAGTTAAAAAAATGAAGGTTTCTTCTAACCTTCTTTAGTTGGCTTATCTCAGGTGTAACTTGAAACACTAGGAGACTGAAAGGGAAACTGAACAGAGAGCAATTTTTTCAGTTTCTAGTGTCCACTTGAAGAGATTGTATAAAATATTTCGGCTTAAACTTTGACTGACCTTAACTTGCATGCGAATTGCTGATTTAAACACAGGTGTAAGAAAAGCCATTCAAAACTGTAAGCACAACACAGCCCATAACACATTGTCTTTCATACCACCATCTGAAATGTCAGCTTAGTAAATACTACCCTTAAGTATATTTACTATTTGTCTTATAAACAAATCAAACCTCTGGTGATGTGGGCGATCTCTGTTCACACTGGCTGGACCACACACGTGCAGATTTTTTTGTGAGATATGAGTGCATATGTATGCGTGACATGCAAAATCTCCTGTTATTAATAATGCACTGATATGATTATCCCTGAGTCTGGCTGGGTTGGCTATCATTAAGCTTCCTAACATGTTATCTTTCAACCACTTGTAGCTTTGATAGCCTTAAATTGCTGAACATACTCAAGAGATTGCGAGGGATACGTTCATCCCAGAGGGTACCACAGCCACACCAGCCAAGAGAGCTATGAAAGTGAATTAAACACCCCCCGTACACACTCTCATCCTGAAGGATGCAATGGGGTGAGGATGTGTGCCCAGGTCTCAGCCTCACAAACAGCAGGGCTCAGCCGGGCTCTGCACCGCAGACCAGGGCCTCAGGGCATGCAGTGGTTCATCTGCCTGATGAATTGTCCAGCATGGCATAAAGAAAATGAAAGGTTGCTACTTTAGTTTTGCGGTAGGCAGATCTCCCCTGCAGCCCAGCTTGTTAGCTGCTTTATCAGCCCCTAAAGCCTCTCAGAGATGCACCCCCAGTTCATAGCCCCATGCTATGCACTGCATAGTATAGCACAAAGTCAACTGCACTCTAGCATGTAACCACGTTAAATGAGATTATTTTGCTCATACTAAGCCTCCTTCTAAATAAGCCAGACTTCAGAAAATGAGAAACCACAAAAATACCTGAAGCAATTTATTTTTTATCGACATGGTTCTACCAACCACAAGTGCCAGTTTAAATTAAAACTCACTCCTAATGATCAAAAGATGCACAGCCAGCCTACTGCTTGCAAAGCTCATCTCACTTGTGATGCTTTGAAAATAGGAGTAGATTAAATCCAAGAGATTTCTTACAGCCTTCTGGCTGTATTTAAGGCTTCAGGGAATGGGCCTTCATCACAGTTTCAAACCACTGTGTAAACAACTGTTCTTGCTACCAAGAAAAATTACAGAAAGATTTGAAAGATGAGGTGAAGAAATTAAATATAGAATTCATTACCTTCCTGCAATTATTCAATATATTATAGCTTATATTTAGTCAGAAAAAAGCTCATGATGAACATACTTATAACAAAGACAATTACAGAGCAGAAGAGGCAACAAAGTGTATTACTGATTTCTTTGCTTTTTGAATAATCAGTCCTGGTTATTTATAAAACACTCCCCAGGGATATCACTTAAAATACTGATGGAGTCACATTCTCTAATGGTGAAAGTGATCATACTTTTGGGCTCTTTTCACAAAAATGCATCGGAATGGCTAATTCTATATAGGTGAAATTAAGCTGTGGCCACTAACACACCACTTTGCTCATGTTTTTCTTCATCTTCTACTGTCAGTACTCAAGGAATAAAGGCTTGCTTCCATTCCTGGACTTTTGTCCTCATTTCAGAGAAACAGAGTCCTGGACTGTGCGTAGCTCAGACCAACATGGAAGACGATCAGGGTCAGTTGGGTTTCAGAAGCTTCATGAGCACTTGTGATATAGTCTCTTCTGCTGCAGCTGTCTTTGCACGCATCCTAAGGCAGAGGTTGCGCCTAGCTCTAAAAGGATCTGTATTCAGTGGGAATCTTGTTCACTTTTCCCTGAGCTCCACAAAGCTCAGCAGGATGCTGCAAGGTTGTTCAGCAGCCACCTGTCTGTATGGAGATACTTACCTGGAAGGTATCTGCAGTGAGTCTGCCTTGCTTCTAATTTCAGGGTGTAAACTAAGAGTGTTCCAAACAAGGTGAACCATGCTAGATATACCTACAGTGCTAAATGCACCGTTTTCAGAGAGTGTCCCTGCAAGTTCAGCGCTCATGGATTGACTCCTTCGCGATAGTCTGACCACATCCTGCATCACTTAACATGTCTCTCCTCTGGGGTCCCTGTGATGCTCCTGCAGTTCCAGGACATCAAAATTATTTTGTGTGTAAACCTGTGGGGAAATGGTTTGGTTCAAAGAGCCCAAAGTAATACCAGGGCTGTGCTGTAAGATAGTTCATTTCAGCATGAAACCGAAAGCAGGAGTTAATTTGCCCTGATTTGCATCCTCAGGGCATATGGAGTTGTCTGGGCTGTAAATCCCCTGGGGATACAGTTGGAGGGCTACTTGGGGCAAACAGAAACCAACCCAGGGGTGCCTCATCCTTACTGCCTTTTGGGACCGAAACTTGGAGTGAGTCCAGAAATGCACAGGCCTCCATTTCAGCTAGAACTAGTTGATACTCTCCAAAAGAGAGACTAGGACTGAAAAACACTTTGGTATTGTGGATGCTTTGGATGACTGTGTGGACTATCAGCGCACAGGGACCTGGGACTGTTCTTGGAATCTAAGCTCTTTGGTGGTGTACAGTTGCAACCCATGCTCAGACATGGTAAATCAGATTAGATTCAAAACCTCCTGCCCCGTGTATCTTGCCTATTTGTAGTGCTCTGTAACTGGTAACTTTCTTGGCAGAATCCAAAGAAACAGTTAAAATTCTGCACATTTAAATGCTCTTCGGGCAAGACTCTCCTTCCAGATCAGCATATGCCAGCACTCAGCATTGATGTTTTGCCTTTCTTACACGTGAAGATCTCTCACAGTTGACAGTATCAAAGAGCAGATATCAAAGGCCAGCGGTGCTTTACGGATTTGAGAAGTACCTTGCCCCCTTACAGCAATTTACAGAAGGTGCAATGTTTACTACACATGGCATGGAAATGAAACTGTCATTTTAGTAAGATTCCTTGTGATATTTCAAACCTCGACAGTGAACATTGAGCAAAGTATTTGTGTGACTGGAAGCCCTGCGTGCAGTGTCTTGCTCTCACACATTTTGGGGATCATTGGCTATTCCTCTTACCGGTGAATTAGGTATTTGAATATTAAACTTTACAGAAATGGCTGGGCATAAAAATTTTATCTGTTCAGGTCTAAGTGCTCTTTCACATCCCTAGTTTTGAATTTTTTCCCCAGGCCTACTTGTTCCTCAGTGTATTTTTCTGTTCTGAAAACAAACACAAACTAGACAAGACTCTCTGTCTACCAAAAATTAAGTCTAACCTAACTGGCAGGCAGGGGAAAAAAAAAAAAAGCAGCATAAATACGCTTGCAGCCATACTTTTGGGCAAACTTCAAAGTAACTCCATATTGGGTTCCTGGAGGTAGTTTGCTCGGGTACGACACACAGAGGCAACAGCTCTGTGCAGAGCTGCATACATGAACATAAAACAAAATTAGGTAGTTTATCTATAACTTTGATGTAGCTTGCATATTGCTAACGATATGTGTGCCATGCCATTTGGGAACTGTATTTTATACTACTAGGCCAATATTCATTGGTATGTCTTGTGGTCGTTGGAAGAGGCACTTCTGTGAGAGGCAAGAAAAGCAGAAAACAACTTACATACCAGTTACGTATCTTTTTCATCTGAGTTCTTAAAAATGAAGTACGTCTTCCTGAACACCTGTATTCACCTACTGAGAAAATTCCTACTGTATTTACCTACTGTAATAATTCCTTCATTATCCAATTCAAGTGAAAAAAAAAAAAACCCTCTGGTAAAAACCCATCTTCATATCTCTTCCCAGTTTTTCCATAAGCCTCGGGAGGAAAAAAAACTGATAAAAAAAGGTTCCTTCCCCGACAATTCTCTTTTTCCAGGCACTCACATCACTGTAAACATATTGGACTCAACAACAGAAGAGTCAGCCCCCCTGTCTCTGTTCCCAAGGCCTTACAATCAAAGGACCAGTCACTGTATAGATGTTGCTTCTACTGTATCCTCAATGGACAGTAAAACACATCCCTGAAGCAGGAGTGAAAGAGAAGACATAAAGCATAAAGAAAGGGTAGAAGTGAGAAAAAGCATTCAGGATATTCAGGTGCAAGAACAGAGACAGTTTTTTCAAGTAAGCGTAACATGAACAGGCACAAACTGATGCCCAGGACAATGACAGGCAACAGGAAGGCTAATATTTTAGGATTTGAACTTGTTTTTGGTTCTTTTTGCCAGAATAGTAAGCACAAGCTCAGTTACCATCAGCATGATGCCTTTCCCTGGTTGTTTGACTATACAGAAACTCTTCGTCACAGAAATATAGAATGGTTTGGGTTATAAGGGACCTTATAGATCATCTAGCTCCAACCTCCCAGCCATGGGCAGGGACACCTGCCACCAGACCACTTTGCTCAAAGGCCTGTCCAGCCTGACCTTGAACACTTCCAGGGAGGGGGCATCCACACCTTCTCTGGGCAACCTGTGCCAGTGCCTCACCACCCTCATAGTAAAGAATTTCTTCCTTATATCTAATCTAAACCTACCCTCTTCCAATATAAAGCCATTACCCCTTTGTCCTATCACTACATGTTGTTGTAAAAAGTCTCCAGCCTTCTCTTCTCCATGCTTAACAGCCCCAATTCTCTCAGCCTTTCCTCACAGGAGAGGTGTTCCAGCCCTCTAATAGTTTCTATGGCCCTCCTCTGGCCCTGCTCCAACAGCTCCATGTCTTTCCTATACTGAGGGCTCCTGAGCTGAATGCAGGACTCCAGGTGGGTTCTCACCAGAGTGGAGGTCTCTTCTGTAGATCTGTCTGAGCTCCTGCACTGACCTCTAATGAACTTCACTTTTATTAAGCTTGGGAAGGATCTTCCCCGCGACACAATTTCATAAAGATGAATAGAGACAGAACATAAAATAATTTTCTGGTGATGTTTCTGCAGTGTCAGGATTTACTGGTAAAATGTTCAATTCCAAACCCATTACTGTACTCTCTCTTTTTTGTCCCACTGCAGTGGCAGAGGAATATGAAATCCTAATTCTCCTTATAGGATCCAAGATATATGGGCCATGAGTTCCCAAACTCCATGAGAAGTAGGGCATGCAGGCATGTCTGAAGGAGGACTCCTTGGCAGATAGATGCATTTGTGTCACACCAACAGAGGCAGAAATTGCTTTAATTTTATATGCACTCAACTACACCAAAGTGCCACTGCAGAGGGATCAGATAACACAGAAATTTGGACACTTTTTGTGTACTAGAACAAAAAAAGGCAGATAATCAATTAAGTAAATGCATTGTATCAAGCTTGAGGTCTTGATACCATGAGAAAGAATTTTGGTGAACATAGTAAAAATGCAAATTAGCCAAATTGGGTTGTTTTTATTGTAGTAGCGAACAGGTGATTGCTTATGAGACTGAGCAAGACAGATCTAAAAAATGCTTCAAAAGTATCTTGACTAATAGAAATTAGGGGGAAACTACTGTATTTATTTGTTGACCAGATTTACCATCTACAACAGCTACGTCTCTTCTGTCTTGAAGTGGCAGTAATCAAATTTTAAAAAGCAGGTCAGGCAAGCAGTGAAAAGGGAGAGGAATTTCCCGGAGACACACGGCCAGATTTTTTGATTCTCATAAAGTTTTTATTCCTTTTCTTCTTTTCTTAAGTTGTTCTTAACGCAAATACTCCTTCTTCTGTGGCCTTTTGTAAACTTAGTTCTTTCTGCATTGTCTCGTTTCCACTAAGCCAACTATGTATTGGATATACAGGAGTCATCTGTTATTCTTGAATTTTAGCATTTAATATCTTTTCTTTCCAACAAACTCTAATACATAAAACTTTCATCTACTGCTGGGTTGGCAATGAATTTTGAAGAGAGCAGCGTCTGCCCCTTCCTTAGGCAACTTTATCTTTAACCTTTGTCCTCTCACCTCCTTCCAAGATGGTGACAAGAAAGTACAGTTCTATCTATCTGATGTGTAGTATGAAATAAATGTTGTAAACACCCAAGTGTGAACAATGCAACTCAAGTCCCACTGCTGCCTTCTGCGAAGATTCATCAGTGCTGGCAACTGTTCCGGTCAGGCAGAAACCCAGTAAACCGTCTCCGTGTAGTAGGATTTGCATTTCACAAAATCACTTTTCCATCTATCTTTAGCTGGGACCCTGAAGATCTAACAAAATGCTGTGGTCTAGAAAGAAAGCGAAGGAAGAGAAGGGAAGAGCAACTCCATGCTCCATCAGGAATCATTCCAAACCTCTGCAAGTGTAGTGGGAAGGAGGGGAGGTTGACATATCAAGCAGAGGCAGACAACCATGGGTACAAAATTGAAAATCAGGAAGGAAAACTGTAGTGACAGTCAATGGTCACATCAAGTCAGGAAGAACTTTCAGTTTTCCTCTGCTGAGAATTCCGTGTTTTGCTGGGAAGGTAATACACACAGACATAATTAAAAAGAGCTGGATGAGATCTCCAGCACTCAGGCATATCATCTGCCCTGCCACACCAAGCAGCCTATGACTCAGATCTGTGACACCATTTAGTCTCGAAGTCCCATTCACTAATATTCAAAACAACTTTGAGAACTATACTTTCACAACAAAATTTCCTTTCCCCTCACTGGAGAAGATGTTCACCTGTAACTTACTGATACCCTCTCATTCTTCCCCTCCTTGGGATTAATTTCCCAAGCTCTCTGCTTTCTCTTCATTACGTACTTACTTTCCAGCAGGTTTCATTTGAGGGAAAAACACCTGCACCATTCTCAAAGAACATATAACATGATATACTTCTGCATATGATAGGAGACCCAATTGCATTTTTGCTTCCTTAGCCATCCGAGGGAATTCATTAAAGAGTGAGACAAAGATCTCACTCTCCAACCAAATAAACCAGGTCAAGTTTAGCACAGACTAGTAACTAAGTTGCAGTATTCTGGCTCTCCTGCTCAGGTAGACAGTAAGAATATACCAAATAAATCAAACACAAACCATTAACATGGAGTTGTGAACTCTAATATGCTTTGGCTTATTGCCTTTGCAGGAGCACACTGTGCCAGTGAAGTACAGAAATTACGCATTCAGGAAAATGGTCCGGGGGATAGTGGCAGAGTGCGATCTTTCAGACCTTTGGAGCTATTTAACTGCTCTCAAAACACACACAGAACAACTCTGATAATTACACTCACTGCAAAACCTAGGCATGGTGCACTGGAAACCTTTTAGGGGCTCTTTATCATTTCCTGCTTTTGCCAGAATAAGGCTAATTTACTCCTATTTCATCAGGCTCGGGCAGAGTGAGAGAAAAGAGAATGGTTGTCAGCATTATTGAAAAGATTCATGATTAGTCACACTCACTTGAAGACAAGTTACTTGCCAGACACTACACCACTCATTAAAAGACCTGCAAGCTGGCAGCCCTCCAGCAGCTGCGAAACAGCTCCAGGGCTGGCAGGCCCAAGAGGACCTCCGAAACCCTGTACTCTCCTGCATGCTGGAGTGCGAAAGGCCAGTTCAAGCATGTCTGGATGTGACTGGCACCCCAGCAGTTCAGCAAATTGGTCACATGTTCTACAGTGGAAAAAAAAATATTTGGGAGCCCAGCTGGTGCTAACATCAAGGTAATGCCATTTGAGGTTAGTCTCAAATTGTTGCCTTTGCACAGTCCCCATTTCTCTGCAAGGCTCATGCTTGGGTGGTCAGAAGATTGTTTCAGTTATCTGGGAACTTGGAGTGTTTCTTTACCTGCTTCAGCTCTGTTCTGGTTCCTGCAGGACATATCGAGGTATGTTGGAAATGCCCTGCTAGCTCAGGTCCACGAGAGCTAGTTCTCCATTTGCAGTTTCATTTCCATGTCCTTGACTTTGCTCTTACATGATGACTGAGGGGAAATAACACTTCATCCCTCTCCCCCAAACACTTAAGCGTGCATATCTCTGGGTTTGCCCATTCTCATTCAGCGCCAGCTCAAGTCAAACTGTCCCAGTCTCACCAGCTCTCCCAGCACTTGACCAATGCTGGCTTCCCACCTGCCCTTGAGAAGGATCAGAAGGACCAGATGTTCACATGTACATTACAGATTATTTTAAAACAGGGGATGTAAGAAGCAGTTTTACCTGCCTGCATTTAGCTCTCTTCTGTGGGGTGCACAGGGGTGAGGGCTGCGGGAGATGGCCAAGCCATTCCAGCAGCTCCCTTGCTCCCAACTGCACAGTCATCTTCCTCCTTCTCATCTCACCATCACCCAGTTCATCTCTCCTATCACCCTCCTAGCTCCAGGTCTTGCGTTCATCTGATCCTTCAAATATTCAAAAAGCTAACCAAGACCCACCAGCTCCCACACCAGTCTTCACAGGGAGAGCGAGTGGCTCCAGGGAGCTGATCAAGCCACATTCACCACAGCAGAGGGAGAAGCACCTTGGGGAAGTCCCTGTAGCCTGGTGGATCAGCATGGATCTGTGCCAACTTGTGCTTTAGTCTAAGCTGAGGGCTGAGCCAAAAAAGACATCTGAAGGACTTACATCCCAAAAGAAGAGCAGCATGTGTGAGTGTGTATGGGGAATAATTGCTTCTCCTAATAATCTGAAGTAGAGTTTCCAAGGGGAGAAGTTCTTTTTAGTTAATCACTCTTGTTTTTCCCTATGACTCTCTTGTAAACAAGTTTTTAATAGAAAACCACTCCACAGTGTGATCCTATTATGCTAGATTTATATATTGTATGTGCAGGGGGGATTCATCTTCATACTGAAGAAGTTAAACTGCAGTGTACAAATAGCAGTCCCCACGGAGAAAAAATCCACTGCATCACCCATCTGTACCAAGTTTAAACCTTGAGTGGTTGCACTCAAGATTTTTTCCTGTCTGCAGCAGAACGGTGTTGTAATATCTCCACACTGCACAAACACCTCTGAGGAATCCTCACAGCATGGTGGGGATGGCAGGGCTGATCTTGTCCCTTCCATCATCCGGCAGAGCCTGGCCCCTAGCCATTCCCTAGCAAAAGGTGAGGAAGGACATTTCCCATCACTGAATCCCGGAAGCCACCTCTCCCTCCTTTCCTGGCCACGTGGTAGCCCTAAGGACTTCTTGTCAATTTTCACGTGATGGAGGCTAGACAGTATGAGTTCCAGCTTGACTTTTTATATACTCAGTGCTTGATACATCCTCTGGGCCTGTGCAAATTTAGGAGCTGTACTAGTCACACCTCATTTCTTCAGCCATCTGCCACCATCCTGACTAGAAACAACATGGGAGTGCTTCTAGGCTCAGCAAAAGGTTGCCTCTGCTTCGTGGAGACCTGGTGCATGCCAGAAGTCACATCATAACTTTCTCCAGTGGTCCTCATTTCCACGCCTCAGGATATAATTCATTGTCCTTCCCTCCACCCTTGCCTTCCAGAAATACTGATCACAGGACTACACTTTGAAGTTACTCAGTGAAATCATTTGAACTCAAAGAAAAATAACGTATTTCCTTATGTATTAATCTATCTACCTATCTATTTATCTACCTGTCATCTCCTTGTGGGCAGATTAATTTATTATCCCAGCCCTTCCACCAGCACAGCTTACTGCCTACGTTTGGTCTGGCACAACCGAGAAAGTGGTGAGCAAAAGGGCTGGTGGGACTCAGGAGCACAGGAACATTTTCACTGGATTAAACCACTGAGGTCACTACACTGTGTAACGACGTTATGCCAGCCCAGCTGCGCAACTCTCCTGGCAGTGTGTTCTACCCGGTTCCCTGCCCTATAATTGCACATTTTGACTTTCCATGACAAACCTGACTAAGAGCTTCCAACACCTGCCTACTCCCAGCTGCTCGCTGCTGCGTCCTTCCAAGCTGCCTCCCCAGTGTGCAGATTCAACTGTGCACGTGGCTACTATCTAAAAATGGATGGGCGTTGTGTTCTTTTTTTCCTTTTTGGAAGGAAAGGAAGTGATTTGGGTCATTATGAACAAATGCCCTGAGCTGAGAAGCAGTAAAATTGGAGCTGAGGGGAAGGCTTTGGGGAGGCAGGACTGTGAGGCAGGACAGAAACATATGATTAAGATACAGCATGGAAAGACAGCTGGAGAGGCCTGGCCTTCTATATTCATGCACAAACACAAAAGAAATCAGAAAATTCCTAATGTAAAGTATAACACTTTTCTTTCCATTACCGGAGCTTCTTTTGACATCTTTACTCCATTTGCTGACTCAAATCAAAGTTGGGAAGGTTTTGGACTGAGCACATACTCCATGTAAAATGATACTATAGTTCAACAAATGCAAATTGTCATAGAATCATAGAATGCTTCGGGTTGGAAGGGACCTTAGAGGTCATCTAGCCCAACACCCCTGCAGTGAGTGGGGACATCTTCAACTAGACCAGGTTGCTCAGAGTGCCATCCAACCTGACCTTGAATGTTTCCAGGGATGGGGCTTCCACTACCACTCTGGGAAATCTGTTCCAGTGCCTCACCACTCTTATCATCAAATATTTCTTCCTTATATCTAGTCTAAACCTACCCTCCCTTAGTTTAAAGCCATTGCTCCTTGTCCTATCATAACAAGCCCTGCTGAAAATATTTTCCCCATCTTTGCTATAGGCCCCCTTCAGGTACTGGAAGGCTGCTATAAGGTCTCCCCGCAGCCTTCTCTTCTCCAGGCTGAACAGCCCCAACTCTCTCAGCCTTTCCTCACAGGAGAGGTGCTCAGCCCTCTGATCATCTTTGTGGCCCTCCTCTGGACCTGCTCCAACATATCCATGTCAGTCTTGTGCTGGAGGCTTCAGATCTGGATGCAGTAGTCCAGGTGGGGTCTCACCAGAGAGAGTAGAGTGGCAGAATCATCTCCTTTGACCTGCTGGACACGCTTCTTTTGACGCAGCCCAGAGTATGGTTGGCCTTCTGGGCTGCAAGCACACACTGGTGGCTCAAGTCCAGGTTTTCATCCACCAGTACCTCTAAGTCCTTCTCAGCAAGTCTGCTCTGAATCCCCTCATCCCCCAGCCTGTATTGATACTCGGGGTTGCCCCGACCCAGGTGTAGGACCTTGCACTTGGCCTTGTTGAACCTCATGAGGTTCACACAGGCCTATTTCTCAAGCTTGTCCAGGTCCCTCTGGATGGCATCCCATCCTTCTGGTGTGTCAGCTGCACCACTCAGCTTGGTGTCATCTGCAAACTTGCTGAGGGTGCACTCGATGTCGCTGTCTAAGTCATTGATGAAAATGTTAAACAGCACCAGTCCCATGACGGACCCCTGAGGGACACCACTTGTCACCAGCTTCCGTTTGGACACCTAGCCATTGACCACTACCCTCTGGCTGTGACCTTCCAAACAATTCCTTATCCACCAAACAGTCTACGCATCAAATCCATATCTCTCCAATTTAGAGAGGAGGATGTTGTGAAGGACTGTGTTGAAGGCTTTACAGAAGTCCAGATAGACCACATCCATAGCTCTTCCCTTGTCCACTGATGTAGTCATGACATCATAGAAAGCCACTGATTTGGTGAGGCAGGACTTGACCTTTGTGAAGCCATGCTGGCTGTCTTGAATCACCTCCCTGTCCTCCATGTGCCATAGCAGAGCTTCTAGGAGGATCTGCTCCACGATCTTCCCAGGCACAGAGGTGAGGCTGACAGGTCAGTAGTTCCCAGGGTCCTCCTTCCTACCCTTTTTGGAAATGGGCACAATGTTTCCTTTCCTCCAGTCACCAGGAACTTTGCATAACTGCCATGACCTTTCAGGTATGATGGAGAGTGTCTTGGCAATGACATCATCCAATTCCCTCAGGACTCTGGGACGCATCTCATCAGGTCCCATAGACTTCTGTATGTTCAGGTTCCTCAGGTGGTCCCGAACCAGGTCCTCCATTACAGTGGGAGGAGCTTTGCCCCTCCGAACCCCATCTTGCAGTCCATCAGCTCGAGAGGGGCAAGGACAGATGTTGACAGTGAAGACTAAGGCAAAAATGTTGTCGAGTACCCCAGCCTTCTCCTCATATATTGATACGAGGTTGCTATTCTTGCTCATCAGTGGGGGTACACTTTCTTTAACCTTCCTTTTCTGACTGACATACCTGTAGAAGCCCTTCTTGTTACTCTTAGCATCCCTTGACAAGTTCAGCTCCAGTCATGCCTTGGCCCTCCTGACCTAATCCCTACACAAACGGGCAGTATCCCTATACTTTCCCAAGATACCTGTCCCTGCTTCCACTGCCTGTGCAGTTCCCTCTTGCCCTTTAGTTTGACCAGTAGGTCTCCACTCAGCCATGCCTGTCTCTTCCCTTCGTTGCCCGACTTCTTACACCTGGGGACTGGGAGATCCTGTGCTTTATGGAAAGCATTCTTAAAGATCTGCCAGATCTTAAAGATCCAGATTTTCTTCTGTATCTTGTTCCTAATCCATTCAAAAGCCCCACAGGTGACGCATGTGAGATAGATACAGCAGCCTGATTCACCTCCCACACTTACACACAGCACTATCCTGGTCTTCCACCACTCCATGAAACAGCTTTTAAAAATAAGATTACCTATGTTCTGGGGATAAGTAATATCTAATACAAAATTTTCCTCCAGCCAGAACTTACATTTGAAAGATTATATCCTCTTCCTTCCTTCCTATGTTACAGAAATCCCCAGATGTGGGACTCAGGAGTGCGGTTGCGGGAGTCAGGGTGGTGGGTAGGGCCCATTGATGTTTGAGAGTGCATGTTCATGCACATGTCCAGGGAGCACATATTCAGGACATGTTTTAGACAGCTGTTAATGCTGGTGTGACTTTTTGACAACATTTTAAGCTGCAGTTTCTCCTTTTCCTCACCACAGATGCATCCAAAGCACTGACAGTGATAAAGTTGCTAACCATTTCCCTGAACAAGTGACCTTTATCATCCTTAAATTTGCTGTCAGCATGGATGCTGACCATCCGGCTTTCATTCTGTCTAGAGGGTCTCACTGCCAAAAGCTGGATCTCTTGGTCACAGACTCATGTCCAGGTTTTTCAGGAAACACCACAAAGTCTGCCACAGAGCTGCCACGTTCCACGGAGTGGAGAGACAGCCTTCAGCCCATGTCAGGCGAGCGCTGGTAGGTTTTCAGAAAACAGAGGGCAGACAGCGAGGCCGAGAGCGTAGGATGTGTGAGCCACGGCAGAAGGTTAGCGATGAATACCAACGAATCCCAAAATTATGAGTTGCAACCCACAAGCGGTTCCATGGGAGTTTCCATTCAGGGCTGTGACTCAGCAAAGCTACTGTCACAGACAATAGCATATTGGCCTCGAGTTGCCACTAAAACCAACTTTGATGGTCAGCCTCTTCTCAGATGAGTTATTGCCTTGCCCCCATGGTTTTTCATAACTACCATTTTGTGCTCACACAAAAAGTTGACAAGACAAGAAACCAGAAAACTCTAGGCTCTGGCAGAGTTGGTTTCAAAGTTAAAGCACAAAACCCATGATAAAACACCTCAGCTTCTTCTGGAGCTGCACACATGACTTGTTAAGTAAACATCTGCTCAGAAGTAACATGGCCTGGGAATCGGCTGAAAGGTAGGTTATCTCAGCATGCTGGAGCCGTGCAAGGTTCACCATGAGATGGCAGCCTTCCCCACGGCCTTTGCACAACCCACATGCTGCAAAGAAGATGTGCCAACCCCAGCTTAGGCACAGAGCAGTTCTGTCTTTCCAGCAGAGATGGACTGCCAAGATTTTAACAAAGGACTCCCTCAAAAAAAAAAAAAAAAAAAAAAAAAAAA
>Ga0065711_1039102_pt1 | contig 18123 bp, 11 predicted proteins | sample Hoacrofraction12_FD_59098 | JGI IMG/M metagenome (GOLD analysis project Ga0065711, IMG submission 59098) | Hoatzin crop microbial communities from Cojedes, Venezuela - Epithelial fraction 12 v2 (version 2) | ecosystem: Host-associated > Birds > Digestive system > Esophagus > Crop | place... | reverse complement strand
AGGCATTCAGTAGCTCTGCCTTCTCCGTATCCTCCGTCACCAGGACACCCGCCTCATTCAGCAGCGGCCCCACATTGTCCCTAGCCTTCCTTTTGCTGCTGATGTAGTTGAAGAAGCCCTTCTTGTTTTTGACATCCCTTGCCAGCTTCAATTCCAGGTGGGCCTTGGCCTTCCTCGTCGCATCCCTGCACGCTCTGACCACGTTCCTGTACTCTTCCCAAATGGACTGCCCCTCTTTCCATATTCCATGGACCTTTGTCTTCTGCCTGATCTCTGCTAGAAGCTCCTTTTTGTCTGCATGGGCTCTAAAGAAGGCCTAGGGAAATCAGCGAAGATGGTAACCTTGTAGACATCTTGATCTGGTTAGATGAATTGCACTCCTGAAGTTCCCAATGAACAAATCACTGCTTACTTTCATACAAGAAAACCAATGTTCCTGTAAGCACAGGACTTCTGTTGTGCTCTTAAGCAGTCTCTGGGCAGAGACTGGAACCCTCTCAGGACCATGGGAATCCTCAATGTCTGCTCTTCTTTTCTGGAATTTGTGATGCTGCAAGCAAAGAAACATAGAATGCTTCAAAGGCTCTGAAAACCAGCTCAGTGTGTTTAAAGTACTAGCAGATCTGGATGAGATAAACACCACCGTCATTATTGCCCATTCTTAACTCTCTTGAGCACTTCAGGAGTTGTGCCTAAGTCCAATGAGATCATGGTCTGTCCTCCATAAAACAGCGTTGTTTCTTTGCAATCCCTATTCCCACCTGCCTGCTGCTTTCTCACATTTTGATAACTTCAGACTCCTCATAGGCTCTGATAGATGTTTGCCAGGAAATACATGACTTAGTTACCAGTTCCCCATAGTTCTGATGAAAACCACTGGTTTGCCTCAGTGGGTGGCTGTTCTGTTGTTCATCTGAGTCCTATTTGAATGGACTGTCAAGTCTTAAGACGTAAGTCTTGTTAGCCAGTGTTGGATACTTTTTTTGTCGCACCTCTTGCAGTCTGTGGCTCAAAATAGCCAGGAAAATCCATATTCAAACAGAGTTTGCAATCAGCGAAAGAGGCACGTGGTCCTTGTGGCTTTGCCAAGCGTACTACATTGTGGAGGGTAGAATAAAAGCTGGCAGGTCCATGGTATAGCCCTCTCTTCTCTCTCTGTTCAGGAGCTGGCTGTTACTCCCCTCCTTTCAACCGTGTTTCCTCTCAGCATTTCACCCTGGCATGGTGCATACCCTGGTAAGTCTTATCATCTCACTTTCTTTCAAATAGTTTATTTTGGGAATTGGACACCCTGAAAGTTAGATTAGGCCTTTCAGACACCTCATATATTGCGTTAACATCATGCAAGAGCATTTCAAAACCAAGTAAGAAAACCACATGAGAATTATTTTGTTTTACAATCTGATCTACAAATGACAAGTCCAGATCTGAGCAGTGTTACCCTTTGACCAGTCCAGTCTCATCGAACAGCTTGAGACTGTTTGATCCTAGGGTCTGCTCCATTTTGCGAGAGTAACCTTTGCAAAAGAGAGAAGGAAGATCTCAGTTAGCCTGTGATATCACAGGGTGATTAGTTGCCAGAGGAAAGTCTCTGCTTTCCAAATTCCCTGGGTCATAGATCTGGAGCTGGATGCACATTTCTGGTTGGCTATCCCCTTCTCACAGACGAGACCCTGAAAGGTAAATTATCTTTCCTGGAAAAAGACACAGAGAGGAGAGCAGGAAGAGGATCTAAAGGATGATTGCCTCTGGAATTACCTGATGGCCAGAATAATACATTGGGGATTAATGAGCTGAAGGCCAAGCTCGAGTCATGCTTTTTCAGGAAGTCTAACCTGAGTCAGTGGGCGGTGATGGATAGGGTGAGAGAGCTGCAACCATTTCCACAGTGGTCTCCAAGACGCAGGCCTGAAAGTATACGGTGTGTTATGTCCTCTCGTTTTATCTCTGTTTTTCATTGGTGTTAGCAACCACATCAGAGTTAACTGAGTTTTCGAATGATGTATCAAGAAGTATCATGACTGATCTTTAACTTCTATAAAAATCTGCTAGGCTGCATTTGCTCTGACCAAGGGGGAATTCAGACCTCTTGCTCACCCAGTGCGTCAGCTTTGTGGGCCTATCTTAGCTTTGAAGTCAACAGCTTTAGAACCACTTCTTTGGCTGTTGAAGTTCATAGAGAACATCTGATTTACACTGATGCAGAGAATCTGGCATCTCACTCCTGCTGGAGTAAATGGCATTAGCCCAAGGTTGAGTTTGGCCTTTTGACTTTCAAAAGTTGGCTGCAAAATGAGGGATCCTTGTCAGCTTTAAGATTGATGCTGTATGACTCCAAGCACGTTTGTCATCTGTTTGCAAAGTGAAAATAAGCCTACAGTTGTTGACAGTAAATGAAGTAATATTTACATAATACAGTCATACCTGTTTCCTGGTAAAGAGATCAATGCATATTTCTTTTTGCAATAACACATTCATGCTGTATATCTTCACAGAGACAATAACATTTGAAGTGAAACATTCATCCAGCTATATAATTACTTCTACTTTTTTTCATTTGCTTTTTGTTCCCTAATAGTTTATTACTAGTGGCCAATAGTCAAAAACAGTCCAGAGGGATGCAAAACAGCCCCTTGTTCCAGGTCCTTTCAAAGATATCTTGGTTATTAAAATTACTGTCATTAAGACTGATGCTCAGAGAATGCTCCCAAAACTGAGGCCCCATTGCTCCAGGTGGTGGGTGCACTTGTGATACAAGGCATTGTCTGCCCAGAGGATCTCCCAGCTGGAAAATGCATGGCAGGGACACAGCCACACCAGAGCAGATCAGCAGCAAAACTGCCATGAGGTGTCCTGCACCTTTGTCACCTTCCTCCTGGTTGCTCACTTCTGCATTCACTTTTACAGCCAAATTAGCTATGGTAAGGTGGTTGGTGGGGAGAGGGGATGGGGTGGTCTCTGGCATACTCCATGTAGTAGAAAACCTGTGTCGTAGGGGTTAGATGGACCCTGCTTGCTGGCTTGCTTGCAATCAGCTCTGACACACCACAGGTATTGCTGTTCCTGCCCGGGGGGGACTAGACATGGCATGGGTCAGAGGACTCATGCTCTGCTGTTGCCTCTTTATTTCCACAGACAGTCTCTACTCTAGATTCAAGAGGCTGGAGAACAGGTCAGATGAGAACCATGCTTTCTGTTTCTCTCAGCTGTCTTTTTCTTTGGCCAAGGAAAAAAAAGGTTTTACCTTTCTGTTTTACAGCACCTTCCAGACCATACAGTTCATAAATCATTTCATACAAATCAATAACAGTAAATAAATATTGAGGTGCCTCTTCTAGTAAGATGCTTGTTTGGCCTATCTTGTGTAAATACTGAAGATAGTAATCACAATTTAATAATTATATCCCCCTCTTTCCACCTCCATAGCCCTCTATGAAAACAGAGCTTCTAAAGAAAACCCTACAGCTATTTTTTCCCCCACACAATATCTACATAACAAACTCTTTAGTCAGGCAAGTTCTCCTCTCGTCCCTCCAGCTGCCCTTAAATTTTCACCCTGGTGCAGAACGATGCTCTGAGTCAACTGGATACTCGCCTCCACCTACTCAAGAGCGGCTGCATTTCATGCTGCCTCTGTTGCTCTGGGTGTCATGCAAATGGGGAGCAGCAGAGTTACATCCCTAGCATGGAACAGTAGTGCTGCTTTTCGCATCAGTGTCGCTTTATTTGTTCTTAAAACTGAGAGTTATTTTCCTTAGTGCAAAAAGCTTTTATGCCACTCTTGCATACCCAGTCTGGACTGGTCACTGGATAGCAAAAGAGCGAGCAAGGGAAGGTTTCCCGGTAGGAACAGAGGTAGAAAAGGAGGGTTCCCTGGCAGACAATGCTAAAGGAAAAGCTAGTTTCCAATTCCACCTAGTAGAACTGGTTCAAATGCCTTGGGCTGGTGATAAGGACACAGCAACAGGTGCATTAACAGGATCAACCATCCTGAGGTGAACAGTGGGCAAGTTAGCCCAGCAACCTGGATCTCTGAGATCGGACCCACAGCCACTACAGACATCCTATTGGCCAATTCAAAGGTGTTGAAGGAAGACCTCTCAGGACAGATCATTTACCAGTCATTTCCTGACAGAGGAGTCCACTTGGCTCGCCTTATCATGAACAAGAGGTGATGTGATGACAGAAGGAATGACTTTAAGTTTGCAGACACTGTGTAACCCAGGTTTGGAAGTTGTTCTGGTCTCATCTCTCTGAGACATCTCTAACTGTTCCTTTCAATGTTTCAGGTCCCTCTTGGCTTTGTTAGGGGAGAAGCTGTCATGAAAATGGGACCAGCAAACCATGCAAGGCTGCGTATTTGAAGAGAAAGCGAGTTAACTAGACCTTTCTTCAAGTCTTGCGGCACAGATATTGGAGATGATGACCTCAGATGTCCTAATATGGCCAGCTCATCTTACATGGGCCTGTAGAAATAAGAGACCTTCTTCTGAGTGATGAGGATACTTAGCAGCAGTTCTAGTTTTGTACCTATATCCCTACTCGCTTCCACCTCTCCTCCTGCATCCCTCCCTATGGGTGGCCCATTGGAATGAAACACACTTTATCTAGTCCAAGTCTACCCCAACACCTGTGCAGCTGAAGGAGTCTGTTAGAACTTGTCTTCTTGCCTCCTGCTTTACTGTGGGGTAAATCTCAGAATCTCCTTCCATCAGCCTCATATCTCTGCTGGGTCCTACAGGACTAGCTATAACCACAGCACTGAGAAGGAGAAAAGCTGGGCCACCTGTCCCCATCACATGAGGTGCAACACACCTGGTGTGCTTCCAAGCAACTGCTTGGCTCTTAAGCAGGTTTGCACAAGGGCTTAATAAAACCATCAGAGGCTGCCTCAGCTCCCAGGTGTTTGCAGTCTGAAAAGGGAAGAAAATAATTCTTCTTCCTTTTTTCATTATGAAAAATGGCATATAGAGGAGCGAAGGGACCTTCCTGAAGTTACATGCCTGCCCAGATCTTTATGCCACAGCCAGGAAATAAGCTTCTGAACATCTTGATGTATGAAGTACCTTTTGCTAAGACATACTTGGTGTGTTTCTACAGCACCTAGCACAATAGGGCTCATATCCTGAATAAATACTGATAATACACTGTAAGCAATCCTCAGTGATGGTATCGTGGTTAAAGTAGATTATTTTTCAGCTCTTGACCCTGTTATCTGTGAATGTCTCATCACATCTATTTATCTAATATTTGACTTCAGATAATTTCTGTCAGGGGGAAGGTTCACTCTTGGGTAGAATTTCCTTTGGGCTTAAGGCACCTAGGCACTTGTTTCTCCGTGCACTTCAGTGGGCTCTGTGTGCTCCTAAATCATTCTGGATATTATTGTCAATCTCTAGGGTGGATCATCCAGGTCAGGTAAATTCTGTATGTGATTGAAATGATGTCCCTGTGAAGAAGTGCCCCTCTATTTCTTTTGACTATTGATCATTTTTTTCTGGTTCATTTTTTGCATTGTTAGTCATAATACTAGCAGGAAACAAAATATGCCAGAGGGTTAGTTATACCACTTGTCAAGTAGGTGTTTTTTAAGAACAGTGTGGTTCTACACTCATTTCCCTGAGCACTTCCTACACAGCATCATTCTTCTGGAGCTCCATCATAGTGTTCAAGTTCAATATGTACACAAACCCTTTAAAAGATTGGTCCAAATCATGCTTTATTTTTTCATTTGTCATTATATTTTGAAAAGCTGAGAAAAATTACCATGAATAAAGGAAGGGAAAGAGACTGCAGGAGGGTCCCTGAGCTGCTCTGCAAATGCTTGTTTTTAATTTCCTTGCATTTGCTAAGCAAAAGCTCAGAGCAAGTGCTTTTGGCCACCAGCTGGAAACATTGGTAGTGATAAGTACCGTGGGCAGTAAAATGCTACCACCCAGGACCGAAGATAGAACATCTGTGGCTGTCGGACTATTTTCATTCAGCCTTTAAACAACACAGTGGAGATTTGTGGATGTGCATGTGAGGGCTGTTTCCTTATCAAAGAATATCCTTGTAATGTGTTTGCGTCTGGGTAATAATGGCAGCATTGGTGAATGCTTTTTTTTTTTAAGTGCATGCCTTTTAGTGGGTGATTCATCAGCTGCTGTTACAGAAAGTATGTTGGGAAGCTTGCAGCTGTGGGCTCAGACTGCAGTTTCTGTGTCGTTGCTAGGGATTCTGCATCAAATATCCCAATTCTCTGCACTGAAAACTAGGAAAAATTGACATTTTGACTTCCCATAAGAGAATGGAATACGTGATTCACAGCCCTTCTTCTGCAACATTAATCAGGCCCTGTTTACAGGGAAAAGAGCCAAGAAGGGGGCTTAGAGCCAAAGAGGTATGCTCAAAGCCAAATGGTGATGTCATTTGGGGCAAAACAGTAACGGCAAGTCACTTAACTGGCTGGGATGGTTTGTAGTGGGAGCTAATCCCAGCTAAAAGATGGAGAAGCATTAGGGTTTCTTGGCTGTGCCATTGACTGCACTGGTTTTACTACAAGTTGTTTATGGAGGAGGATAACAGAGCCATCAGCCACAGAGGCAAGCACTTAGAGTTCAAGTCGGACAGCTGAGACCTGCAGATGTGCTGTGAGACTGGGGACTGAGAAATTCATAGTTCACATACTGGGCTTTAAATCCCCAACAGTTTCTGTGTTACGCGAAGTTGGTTTGGGGGGTTCATTGCATAAGGCTGCGATGGTCTGTTTTGCTCCTCATGGTGGTGTCGATATGTGGCTTACGTCTCAGGCTGCCGTGGTGCCAGGTGCTCTACATGTGTATAAGGGATTGCTCCTGATCCTGGGCATTTGCAGCCTACATGGAAAAGGGGTGAGTTGTAATTGCCTTTTTACAGATGGAGAACTAGACGAAATGACAAAGGATTTCCTTGGAGCCACACAGGGAAGCGAAACCTATGTCTCTCAGCTGGGAAAGGAACACAACTTTCCTTAGCAAGTCCCCTGTGTTGACTGGGAGACGGTCCACCTGACTTCATGCAAAACCTGTTTTCCACACATGCAACACGAATCATTTCACAAGCTGAACAAAAGCTGAACAAATAGGTTTCTTTCCCTGCTTCAGTTAGAGGCAATGTTGGAGATGAGTATGTCAAGTTTTTATTAAAACATGATGGTACTGTCTGCAGACATAGGCAGGAGGAATGTAAAGGCTGATCCCCATCCAGCCACTACAAGGGACTTGCAGGAAGGTTGCCTTCCCAGCCTTTGGGCTGTCTTCTCAGGCATTCTTCTCCTTCAAAGTGGGTCCTGACTGTTTGTCAGCAGAGATGTAGAAAGGAGCCTTAGGAAGGAGATTTAGAAAGTCTGACCAGCCCATCCGCATACTTGATATGGGAGGGGAATCTCTGGGCAAGCCAGTAGTGGGCTGTTGCATCCACAGGTATCAGCTTGCACCGTGCAATCTGAGGTTCCCTTCTCAAGTCCAGGCAAAATAGATCATTGCCCACACAAGTAAACTGCAAAAAGGACCATGGTTTCCCCACCACCTTGATGGCACGGCTTGTTTCCAAATAAATCCAGGTTTGCAGTTTGAAACAGAATATATTGGTCCTTACAGAATCACCTTAAATTTTCTTATGGTCATTTTTTTGAGGTGGTCCTTTCTGCAGCTGTGACTGATAGAAGATCCTTCTTGCTACAAGTAGTGCCTCCCCATGGCATTACTTCAATGCTGTCAGACAAAAAAGTTGTGAGCATGATTTATAAAATGGTATAATATCTTGTTTTCGCCCTTAATCCAAGTCAAGATTTTGGAGCTTAGAAGCATTTCTAAACATCACATATTGTCTCACTAGGAACTATGTTCTCCTGGGCAGCTTATCAAAATTGTTAAGCTGTAGGATACCCAGCCTGATAAAGAAGGGAAGTTTGTTGGTTGGACCAGTGGAAGTTATCTATTCTAAGTCAGGCCTGTGGTTTAATCTTGGTTTTACAGGGAGAGAGAACAAAGAGCAAGTCAACCAGAATTTAGGATGTTACGATATTATCGGTGATGTATCCAATGTTTCTCTGCCTAAGTGCTGAGGACTCACACACTTAGGACATAGGACTGAGGAGCCAAAACAAACTGTAGGGCTCTGTTGGGGTGAGGAAGATGTGAGCATACATCATCCACTTCAAAGCTCTCACTCCATTATCTAACCTGTCATGGGTATGTTTCTTCATCTGATATCAAAGAGGTTGGCCACTGATGGCACAGTAGAAGCTGAAAATAGTGTGAATGGCATGTTTAGCAGTGACAGTGGTAGATGGTTTGTTATACCTCAATGGATGATTAAGGATATCCTCTGTGGTAAATCTGAAAGAAATCTGTAGGCTCCTTGGCAAGTAGAATAATAAGATAATAATGATAGAAAATAATAATTGATAGATGAAAGAGAACACAGAAAAGAGACAGTTTGTGGGCTGGCTGAGGATCACTGAATGCCTCAGGGACACTCTTATAGGACACCCACAGCAAGAGGTGGGAGGTCTGGGTCATATCTTCAACTCTGCCATGAACTCCTTTTATGTTTTTGGTCGCATTATTTCATTTTCTCAGACCTCTGTTTTCCTTTAATTCATGGTACAAGAAAAAGGTTGGAGGGAAAATTTAGTGGGTAGCAGGGCATTCCGAGCTCTTGGGTAGCACAAGATGCCACTATGAAGGCAGGTCCTCAGCTGATAGTGAAGACAGTGATTTACAGCAGCTGATGATCTGGCTCCCCCTTTCCTAGTATGTCGACGCACATCCATCCTTATGCCAGCAACATCCAGGCCCTCATTGCAAGCATTTAATAAGTTTAAGGAAGTTCCTGTTTTCATCTTTTGTTGTAATCAGTGATATTACGAGTACAAACAATAACCAGAACAATTGTAGTCATCAGTGGAGCTATTGGTGAAGAATACAGGGCTTTCCTGCTTAGACACAACTATGAAGAGGACTGTTTACTTAGCTAGACTGTCCTTTTATAGTTACCAACAGGAAATGTTTTCAATGTTTGTGTAAGAAGGAGACTTCGAATTATCCCACATGATCCCTTCAAAGGGATGTGAGAACAGAATGTATATTTTAAATAAAATCTCACAGCCCTTTTTTTTACCTTAAGAATGAGCACATCTGGTTTTGATGGACTTGCCAACCTGTAGTGTATTTTTGAGGCCCACGTTTGTCACATTCTCACCTCTAAGTGGAAAACCTTTGGATGAAAACCTACTTTTGATTTTTGGTTCCTTCTGAGCTGATTTAAACATCGGTAGACAGTGTGATAAGGTCAACTAGACTCAAACAGCCACTATTAATTGAATGTTCACATATCTGCCATACTGAAGACAAACACGCCTTCGCAGTTGTGGGTGGGTGTGTGACTGGCTGGAGTGAGAAGACAGGATAACCCATGATTGTCCAGAAACAAAAGCATGGGACATCATCAGTTTGGTCAGCTACAGGAGCAGAGTACAGGGAACTCAATGGACTGCTAACAGACTAACCAGGATATCTCCTTATAAAAAATAAAGTACTGTCGCAAGCATAAATTAAAGCCTAGTTTTGTTGAGGTCTTGTGTTTTGTTATAGAGTATTATATGGAAACTGAATCACAGTTCAGAAAGTTTTTCCGCCTCCGCCTCAGTAAATCAATAATGTACGCAGAGCAAATATCAGACTCATTTCGATCAACAGGGTTAAGTCATTTAAAGCTGCGGAATTACTTGTTAGTACCCATCAATACATGGATGATGGGGTGAAATTAATGGTAACCTGCATAATGGAGAATATTTATGAATATTAAAGCTGTGATGCCTGTTAGCTGATCACACACAGGTAAGTAAGGATAGGTACATGACACACACACATCTATTCCCTTGCTGTACGGTAGCATTCATAAGCCAATTTGGGATTCAAGTCCCATTAAGAGTAGGAAACATTTTGTCCACATTTTACACATGGGGGAAGGGATGTGGAGAGCGAGATTAAGGGACTTGCCCAAGGTCACACAGGAAGCCTGTGGTAGAACCAGGATATGAATATAGATTTCCTGAGCCTCCATTTGCTGCATTAACCACAAGCTCTTCCTTCCTCCCTCGTTTGGGAGAAATGACAAGTTTTCTTTAAGAAAGAGGTGCCCTGCAGGCTATTTATGTGTTTGTATCAGAAAAAAACAGTCACGCATCCAGGTGTCTACCCCTTTCTCTTTGGCATGGTGTTTTGCTGGTGCAGGGAGGATGCTTCGGGGTTCTAGGGCTGTGCAGTCTGGTGACTGTGGGCATGCCTTGAAGACCACAGGCTCTGGGAGGTGGAGTTTACCTATCGGCCTGCATGTGGACATCTGCACTGTAGATCTGAGCTGATTGCCCAAGGGCGAGTTAAAGGAAAGGTAATAGGTTAAGTTGGGGAGTTAGATAAATCATGCAAGGTGCAGGTGCCTTTGCCCCTGTTGGACCTGATGCCAGATCTGTGACATGGACAAAATCTTGTAATGTCACGGAAAAATCTGTTACTTGGTCAGTGAATTATTTTCCTTCCATATATGACAGAAGTCAGACTTTCTCTCCCAGGCATCAGTGGAAAAGTGTCCGGCAGCATGGGCAACACGGACTGGAAAAAGCTCTTGTTGGATGAGAGCCTTGGGTGTCAATGTGTAGGAGTGCCACTCCAGCACCCTGTGATGAAAAATCCCATCTCCTCTGTCAGAGACACGCTGGGGGAAAATGGACCAGAGACAATCTATCACCAGATCTACATCATTTGTGTGAGATCAAGACTTCCTTTTGGTGATGTTGCTGGTTGATCTTTCACATAATTACATTTCCAAGAGAGAGATCCTTTTCCCTTGCGATTCGGTGCCATATCTGTATAGGATAACTAGGAAGATGTAAGCAGCATCTTGAGTTTCCTCAGTCTGCTTGTGTAACCAAACCACCATTCACACAAGGGACTTTTCAACTCACACACCTGTATACAAAAGGGATTACATTGTCAGTGGCATCATCTTCAATTATAAAGGGCAATACAGTAACAATATGGCATTTTAGTTTGTAGGTTGAAAGAAAAGGACACTCTCAAGTAAGTTTTTTTTGTTATTTTTGTGGTCATGTACTTCTTTTCCTATCATATTGCCCCAACATTAACACAGGGATCAGACAGAGCCCACATGCCTTTTATTCTCTAGGCGTGTTGGTAACTGTCATGATTTTGCCTCCAAATTCACCCAGGCAATGACCAGTTGCTCTTCTTAGACTACTTCTGTGCTGAGCAGAGGATCTGTTCACTCGTGGGGAAAACAGCAACTTCCCAATCTCACCACAGTATAATTTCTCCCTATCTATCCCTGTGCTAAACAAATGGGAGTGCATTTGGTAACCAACCATGTGGATTTTCCTTCAAGAGAAATGGTAGCTAAAGAAGACTGCACTTCTTCCTCGAGACTGGTGTGAGATGCAATCACCCAGCCTAACCCCAGGCAACAGTGGCAGAATGAGGGCAACAGGGAAGGTCTGATGAGTGGCCTGAAAGATCTGCTGCCTTTGTTTCACCGACCTACCATTAGCTGGTCCTGGATAAGATGCTTTTGTCTGAAATATTGAGACCAGTTTTTCTGCTCTGTTAATGACAATGTCCTGATATAGTCTCATAAGCTTAGCATATGCTAAGAAAATGCAAGCAAGGAAGTTGTAGATGGTGCTTGAATAGATTTTGGTGGTGGGAAGAATATCAGGCATCCTGTTAAAACTTAATATCTAGGGCTTTGGCAGCACAGTGTGAGCATTACTTCAGTGTTTTACAGATAGTTATCTGTCTCACAGGCACACCCCATTATTATAATTTTTATTGAGCTAACAAAGATGAGCCCGGATACAGGGGAAAAAAATATTTTTGAAAGTGCATTCTTCTGTAGCCAGATATTTGCCTTCCTTTGGTCAAATGTAGCCTTCTTTTCCTCTCCTTTTTTTTTTTTTTTTATGGTTTCCATTCTTTTTTCTCAGAAAGACATTAGAATTATTTCTTGAGAATTTTTATGTATTTAAGAATTTATATGAGTCAAAAGTTTAATTTTAAGACAATGGAGTATACTTCTGGTCAAATCCTTGTGATTTGGGACTCTTAAATGTGAGTACACAGAACTAAATTGGCTGCTAAAAATTTTAATGAAAAAATGTGATAGCCTTCCTCCTTTGTTATTTATAGCCTCACACTCAGTTACACCTCAGTTCTTTGACTACAGCTAAATATTGTTGTCTTCAATGGGATGTCCTTGTGGATTTAAATATTACTAATATGTGCAAGCATAGCAGACCGTATCTCATCCTAATAGACAACAAATTTTCAGAAAGCTGCCAATGTGCTGAAACTCTTGCTGAGTCCCCAAAGTTTTTTGTACTTCTTTGTAACTGTATTCTATTAAAAAATATATGTCTATGCATTTTCCATTGGCCATGATGCTTAAAGGATTTGGTCAGCTGGTCATGGTTACATATCCTGTGACAAACAGACCACACAGGCTGTAAATATTGATCAGGCACTCATGGCCTACGTACCCTGCTTTTAAACAGACCCAGAAGGAGGCAAAAAGATTGGTCAATATTTGTGACTAGATGGGAAAGACAAAATCAGGGCTTTCTTGAGTTACAAAAACAGGATAAAAAAATCAAAACCCATTTGTGGATTGTGGCAGTATAGGACAGGCTGAGTTGTGGCCTGTGTTTATGCAAATTCTCGTGAACTCACATGCACTAAAACCCAAAAGAATTCCTCTGATACTACTGTATGCGAGGTCAGCTGCCCCACACTGGCTGTCTGGGATGTCCTGATACATCTGAAATGAGAAACAGGGAATTCTACTGCTGGGGTACTTCACCTCAGACCACAAAGGCTAAGAATTCAGTTTCTCGTCCTGAAACTCAGAGCAGGGCTGTAGCCAGAGAAGGATCCTCTCTCTTAGTGCCAGTGCAGACAGCTGATGGCTCTGGAACAACACGCAGCTCATGAGTAGCTGAGATGTCCCCTGATGAAGAGCTATGATACTTGATGGCAGCAATTTGTAGTTGGAGAGGAGTGGTATACAGGCTGCTGAGTAATCTGACTGTTCAGCTGTGAAGGATCCAAGGTGACAGGGGCTGCTGAGCCCCGTGTCCTTGGGTTACCATTGTAGACATCTCAAGATGTCTCATGTAAGATGAGATGAATTACCCTGTGACAGATGTCCATTTAGTTCAGATTAATTTCATTTGTTGAAATCATTCACATTTTTGGGTAGATATGTACACAGCACAATGTGGAAATATATGAAAATATAGACAGTTGCTTGGGTCATGGAAATAGTATTTGTTTCAGAGCATGGGACTCTTGACCTTACTGAGGAGGAAAACAAGTGCATGGAGCTCGGCTCCTTTCAGTATCCAAACTAGTACTGTGCTATTTAAACATACCCGGTGCTTATGAGAAAATCTGGTTGTATATGATGATCTAGAAATACTAATTATGAAGACAAATTCCATTTTCCCCACCTTTTTCACAACCCTTGACAGCAAGTCAGATTTTGCCTTTTGAAAAGAGCAGTTATATTTATTCATGTTGCCAAAGATTTTCCAAACTCCACATATATTGTTATGTCTCTCAAATGCATTACATCACACGATTCCTCTGAAAGGTGTCCAAATCCTGCATTAAAAATCTTGTGGGAAAAGTTGAAAAAATAAATGGTTTATGTGAAATGGTATTTGGAAAAGGGAATGAAATGTATTGCACTGATGGAAAAGGGAATGAAATGTATCGCACTGATACAGTGGAAAGGTAATGTACTAATGGATGCTTTGGTTTCGAATTAAGTGTTATGCTCTCCCTCATTAAACTCCATTTTGAAGTTATGCAAACTTACGTATACCTTCCCCCTTTTTCCTTCTTTTACACTGGATAGTGTGTAACAGACGAGTGGTGAAGTATGATCTCTCTGAACATTATGCCATGAAAAATGTAACCGAAGCAGGTGGTTTTACATTAAATTAGAAGACAATCTGATCTGCCTGTATTTCAGATATTGACTTGGAGAACTCTGGAAAACAGCAGACCCAACCTGTGCCTCATGGCTTGATGGGACCTACAGCGTAAGCCTCAGAAAGCCATTGCTGCTTCAGTTCAGGTTGAGAGGAAGAACAGCATTTAATGTTTCCCTCAGCACATTCTTGCTGAATGCGGTGGACTTCGGCCAGTGAAGTTTGGGGACTGTTGGTATTAAAGATCTTTATTAATGAGACTGCTGTCCTAGAAAGGTTTATCCACATTGTGCTTTTACGATGTTCCCATGGGCCCCACAAGGCCAAATATTCTGCCTTTTGCATTGGTGTGGGCTTGGAATATGCTGGGGACACCATGAGATATAGCCCTGCTTGCATGCTATGGAGGGAAATTCAGGGCCTCTAGGCCTTTCTCACATCCTCTGGGTTCTCTTAATGTGCTTTCTCAGACAACTCCAAATCTGGAAAGCTACCTGCCTGGAGCATCCAGAGTCTTTAAATACATATTCCACAACACCATGTGTAGCTGTCTTGACACTCCTCAGTGCCCTGCATTTCAATGGGTTGAAGACAAACCTTGCACATATACAACTTTTGCTCAGAATCAGCAAGGTCCAGAAGAGCATGGGATGACTGCCCACGTCACGTCACGTCACGTCACGTCACGTCACGTCACGTCACGTCACGTCACGTCACGTCACGTCACGTCACGTCACGTCCCATCCAAACATATGACAACAGTAGTCTGCTGGCGTTCCTTGGACCATCTCCATAGCCAAGCCCCCAGAGGTCTTGTCCTGGGATGGGCTAGTAACTTCAGCATTGTTAACACCTGCTGAGTGGCTGAGGAGAGGCTTATGGACCCCAAAGAGGACTTTGGTTCACTATTTTTAGTTTAGAGTTCTCTTTAAAGGATGGATTGTGCTGACTTTGAGAAAGAAAGCAATGGGACTGGATTTTTTGAGGGGTCCTACACTGCTAGCATGATTCGTATGTTTAGGGGACTGGCGTCTTCAGGGGATTCTCTCTTTGCTCTGTCTATTTTTGGGTTTTGACACGTTTTAGGCAGAAGTCAGGCACCTCATTTCTCAGGCTGGGCAATTCTGACAAAGCTGGCTTGTTAAAAAAGTTAAGATGAATCATCCTCTGAAGGCACCTGTCTCTCAGGTGATGGCTGAACGGCCAGCATAGGTGAGATGCATAACACAGATGGGTCCAGATAAGTGACGTCCCACACTTCTGTACCCTGCACTTAGTTTTTTGGCAATTCAAAGTATATGGGATCAAAAAGTCCAAGCTTGTGTTATTGTGGGTTCATAAACATGCTTTATTAGCTACTTCCACTCATTCCTTTGCTTATTAACTGATAAATAGTAAAAAATTAGGAAGATGCAAAACCACACTCACACAGTCCATAACTGCGGTAGTAAATTTGGAACACGTAAAAATTCTTCCTCATGACAGTATTCCCTATTTACATCATCCAGAAAGTTTTATTGCTGTTATTGGAAATGAGGATTTGTTTTACATCCTGATTTTATCAGGATGTACAACAAAGGAGCTTTCCCATTGTGTATCCCCAGACTCAGGCTATCTAAAAGTTAGGGAAATAGTCCAACATGAAGGTACTCCTCAATTCTGTGGAGAGAGAGTGATTTCAAAGGAATATTAGTTTATCCTAAAATGGTTGTCCCTCACTTCCTTCTAGATGTCCTTGCCTCTTTGCCATGACAATAGAGGAAAAGTAGACAATTATCTTAGACTGGGTGCCTAAAACCTAAATAGCTGAAGCTATAATCTTATTTTTGTCCTTAAGTTTATGTATCATAAGTTAGAGGAAGGAAATCTAGGCTACCCAAAATCATCTGCCCATTTGACCTCTAGACAGTCAGCCTGTCTGGTTTCCATCGCATCTTTGGATACTTTAGTTCTCACCAAAACACCTTTTTAAAGAGCTGCTTCACTTGTTCCTCTAGCCACTACAAGCCCTTCCTTGGTTTATTTCTTCTGGGTTAGTTCAAGCTCATCCACACAGTTAAGCTCCTAGCTAATACCACCCAGATTGATAATGTCTTCTCATATTTATTTTGCATTCCCTACTGAAGCTTTGGCTTGGTGCTGCACTGTGCCTCATGGACAGGATCTTCCTTTTAGTACCATTGCTGCTGTTCACACTAAGATCAGAGGCTGAGGATCAGGGTGCCTATGTTGTAGTCCCAGCTGCCACCTCCCCTTCCCAGGCCACGACGACTTGACTGTCTTCAGGAGAATGATAAGGAGACTGAATTTAAAAAAAGACAACCCCACTTGAGAATAATGTTCTAAAATTCCAGATGAACCCTTTTTCACACTGTGTGGTTGGACCAGTCAGCAATGAAGGATCTTCTCTACAGGACACCCCAAGAAAGGAGTTTATGTGCAGGTCCTGGAGATAGCAGCCTTCCTACATCTTCTGTCCAGCTGGCAGGAGGAATTCAGAGGCAACTATCACAGTAGGAAGTTGGTGAAATAGACGAGTACTGTTTGCTAAGCCTGAGAGTATTCACTTGGATTTATTTCTATTTCTGTATTTAAGTTCATTTTTCACCCCAGGGCTATTTCCCAACATAGCAGCAATTGCTATTGAGCGCCCACAAGGCACCTGGGAAGGTCAAAAATATGGACATTTTAAAGAAACCAGACAACAGTTTCCTTTCATTTTATCTTGCAAACACATTTGCAGTCTAGTTAAAACAACAAGCAAGACATTTCATACATTCGGTTCCTTAACTGAATGATAGACCAGAGCCTCGCCTGGTGTGATTCGGTATCCTTCCCTTGCAATCAATTTAGTGCCATGGGAAAGTCACTTAGCATCTTCAGACAATCCATTTTTGGGATGAGAAAGCCATCACTGAGAAGAGCTTCAGCTACTGTCTCCCTGTTCTCTTGCATCAGGTCTTTGATCTGAGCCAAAATCCAGTCTACTTCTGAATAGGAACTGGACGATGGATCTCGAGACTTCGAAACCGACTGCACAGCCTGCATAGCCCGAAACTGCTCATTCTTGTAGGATATCAGCACATCTTTGACTTTTTCATGGAATTCCTTGTGTTTCTGACAGGCCTCATGCTGTGGGGTTTGAATCTCCCATGCATCATTGTCCAACTCTGCATTTGCTTCCACCTCTTCCTGCTCCTCTTCCTCATCCTCTTCCTCACTTTCTTCACACAAGTTATTGCCCAGTTGACGGCTCCAGTACGTCTTTCGTAGCCAGTCCAGCACAACATCATGACCCTTGCGGCACAGAGCCAGCCGCGGCAGCTTCCCGTGGGTCAGCTCGTGAAGGAGATCCACAACCCAGATGGGGATATCGACCTCTCTGGCTAATTGTCTCAGAGGAATGCTGATCATTTTCTGTTTCCTTTCCGTGATCAAGTTGACAAACCTTACAAGAGCCAGTCTGTAAGAGAGGATGAGCTCACATGACTTCAATCTGCCAGATGAATCCAGGACCTTGCAACGAACCAGTTCAGCAGTGCAATACACCGCAAGAGGCATTTTGGGACCATATCAACTCTTCCAGGCCGAGACCTGGTCCAGCGCTTCCTGCTGCAGGTGACCGTCCCCGCAGTACAGCCCCACCATCACCTGGTCCCACTCTGCCTGGCCCCTCCACACCACCACAGTCCACAGTGGCTTGAGCCACTTGCGGACCGGGGACAAACACCGCCATCCGCGGCGCCACGCCAGCTGCGCGCGGCCCGCCACTTATACTTACAAATATCTGAAGGGTGGGTGTCAGGAAGATGGGGCCAAGCTCTTTTCAGTAGTTCCCAGCGACAGGACAAGGGGCAATGGGCACAAACTGAAGAACAGGAAGTTCTGTCTGAACATGAGGAAGAATTTCTTCACTCTGACGGTGACAGAGCACTGGAACAGGCTGCCCAGGGAGGTTGTGGAGTTTCCTTCTCTGGAGATATTCAAGACCCACCTGGACAAGGTCCTGTGCAGCCTGCTGTAGGTGACCCTGCTTCGGCAGGAGGGTTGGACTAGATGACCCACAGAGGTCCCTTCCAACCCGCAACATT
>Ga0065711_1006168_pt1 | contig 18124 bp, 8 predicted proteins | sample Hoacrofraction12_FD_59098 | JGI IMG/M metagenome (GOLD analysis project Ga0065711, IMG submission 59098) | Hoatzin crop microbial communities from Cojedes, Venezuela - Epithelial fraction 12 v2 (version 2) | ecosystem: Host-associated > Birds > Digestive system > Esophagus > Crop | place... | reverse complement strand
CCCCCCCCTTTTTTTTTTTTTTTTAAGAAAACTAAATGGTAATTTTGAAGTCCTTATCAACAGGTTACTAATGATAAGGCTTGCAGCTAACATTTTGTAAAGAATGATGTCTTGGATTATTTACGTGATGGAACATCTTACGAATAGTTGAACTGTTTTAACTGTTTTTTTTGCCAGTTGCATGTGAAGAAAACTGACAGAATGTTTCAGAAAATATAACTAAATATCTTTCACTTTAAAATAGAGATTTGAGAGATTATGGCATCTGAAGCCCACAATGCTAGAAAACAGAAAGTACTGCATATTGAAGGTTGTCCTATTGATCTCCCCAGAAAAAGAATCTCTTCTTCCACTAAAAAGATCATGAAGGAGGTAAGTTGTTTGGTTGTTTGTGTGTTGTTTTTTTTTTTACCATGTTCTCCCATGAAACTGAAGTAAACATTCAAACAAATTCATAGTTCTGAGCAGTCTATAACTAGAAGCACAGGGCTGTTGAGCACTTCTTTACTATGAGGGTGGTGAGGCACTGGAACAGGTTGCCCAGAGAAGTCGTGGATGCCCCCTCCCTGGAATTGTTGAAGGCCACGTTGGATGGGGCTTTGAGCAACCTGGTCTAGTGGAAGGTGTCCCTGCCCATGGCAGAGGGGTGGAACTAGATGATCTATAAGGTTCTTTCCAACCCAAACCATTCTATGATTTCTTGTTTAGATGTGCAGTAGAACTTTGTCTGAACAGCGATTATATTATGAAAACTATGCATTGTAATAGACACGCGCAGTGACTACACAGATACGTGCATCGTATCGTCCATGTGAGCAGTGGGTACCGATACGGTTTTACTCACTACTACTTTTCAACAGTCTAGCCAAGAACTGTTTCAGTAGAGTAATTCTATCATCATAAAGCACTCTCTTGCCAAGAGAGCTACATGGCACAAGTGAGAGGTGGGATATGTGAAATACCTGCATTGAAATGGACCTGTCATCTTGTTACCATACAGCTTGATCTAGCACATTGTCTAGTAATGTGTACTTTCACTGGATTCTTGTTAGTCAGAAACATTTCCTCATAACCTCTTGCCTGTAGTACTGGCTGGAGAGTAGGTGAGGCGGTGGAGTACAGAGGTAGTGCTAGGGAGGTAAACTTACTGTAAAATCATGTCAAACAGTGGTGAAGATGCAAATATCCTCTATGTCTGTTTATTGAAGTTATGTATTAAAACACATAATTTTTTGACTCAAGGTTACGAAAAAAATCACAGCGTTATTTTGCTGATGTGCACAATATAAATGTTAAGTAGTGTAAATTTTTGAGTTGAAATGCCTGCAGTATATGAGCATTGTACTTGTTTATATGAAAATACATATTTCTAACTTGACTATCTTAGTGCTTTTTTATTTTTAATTTATTTACTGATGAAGAAAAAGTAGACCAGAATGTCACAATTTAACTCATCTTCATTACAAGAGGCTTTAAAACATTCAAGATTACTGTATAAATAAACTTTAGAAATTCATCTTCAAATTGTGTTGCCCAGTTTCAAAGGTTTTACTAATCTGTGTGGCACAACCTTAAATGAATTTTGTGATTCCTCTGGGATATCACTGTTCTATACAGTGTAATTGTTGTCAGGGTGCTAATCTGTTCGATGTGAATGGATTTGGGATAATCAAGCTGGTGTTGTCGACAACAGTCTTGATTTTTTTTTTTTTGTCTTTGATATTGTTGTACTTTGAGGAGGTGTTCTGCCGTCATCCTTCCCAATGCTAGCATCTGCTGTATTATGGGCCTTTAAATACGTGTGAGACAAGTAATGCAATTTTGCCATCAGATTCCAGTAGACTTTTGATGTTAGTCATAGTTTTTAGTTTCCTTAGTAACTAAGGAATCTCTCTGATGTCACAGTCCCATCTCTTGCCAAAGATACCTCAAGCCCATAGCTGACTATGGTGCTCCAAGGACAGCTATGACAGAGCTACTCCATTGATAGCTTGCTGTGAAATACCTTAAGATTGTAGGAAGGTTAACGTAGCTGTGCCTTAGTTGCAGAATGGGAAGAGTGGGTGGAACGGAGGGAGTCTGGTAAACTTACGCCGGGTTAAAACAGGACTTCTTTTTGACAACCCATGGGAGTGTTTGAGCCTGCTTAGTAATAGTGCTTTCTTACTGTCTATTCCCTTTCTCCTAGGGTAAGAAATCTCCAAAACAGCTGGCTTCATACACAAACAGGTAGGAGGGCTGTGCTGTATGGAGTCTGTGTTTCAAATGAGAGGGAAGCAGGGAGGAAGAAGCAGTTTAAATCTATTGCAGCACCCAAGCAGACACAAATGGAAGACAGGTCTTAATTTTACTGACAATACTTGGTTCTGGTGTTCACCTCCATAATAAGGAGTGTCTGCATGAATAAAAGCAGGAGAAAAATATTGGTGGTAGCTCTTACTTCTGATAACACAAATGTCGTAAAGGTATATCTTGGGGTTAAAATGTTTTAAGTAACCTCAAGTTGACTGCTGAATTCATAGTAATATATTTTAACTTAACACAAAGTATTGCTTAGGTTTATAGCAACCTTCACTAAAATACTGCTTTATTACTGCAGAATAACAGTTGGAAAAACGGTGACCAGTCCCCTCTCTCTTTTCAGAGTAGTATATTGTAAAAGAAAAGTTCACTGTTATACTCCAAAGCCTTGTTACAGAAAGAAACAGTTCCCTAAATCTAGGGGCTGTGACATGGCAAATAAAGAAAATGAACTGGCTTGTGCAGGGAATCTGCCAGCAAAACTGCACGAGAGTCGTATGCACTTGCTGAATTCTAGTGACTCTGGCTCATCTCAGACAGAAGGCCCCTCATCCAAATATAGTGGATTTTTTTCAGAGGTAAGTAGAGTTTAAAGAAACTTTAGTTTAAAATAAAAAGTATTCCTCGTAGTTTGTTTGTGTGGTTAGCTCTGAAAGTTTTCAGAGATTAATTTTCTTAACATTTGGGTTGGCTCAGGTCTTGTGATTTATGGTCTTTATCTGTCAATTTACAGTGATAGTTGCCAACAGTAGTAGTCCTGCCAGTTTTCCCCGTGTTTGTGTTAGCACAGGAGCTCAGATCTGCCAGGGTAATCTGGGTTAAACTTGTACCAGCACCAAAGGAGAATATTGTTTTGACCTGGTTAGGTTTTGTGATCTGGCATGATGCATGGCCTGATGTATGTTTATGGAAGTGTGGAAGTGATAGTGTATGGATGGAAATAAGCTGGTGAGGTGGGATAGGACCATTTTTAATAGCAGTATCAGTTTAGAGTGTATGAAACTAACTTAAGTGTTTGTATAAGACTGTATTTCTTGGTAAGATTGCTTGATGAAACCCAGTGAAGGCATGCAGAGCTTCTGAAACTGGCTAAAAGGTCAGATATTTAAATGAAACAGGTTTTGTGACAGTGAAGTTGAAGTTTCTGTTTCTGTCGCCATAGATGTTTATAACCTCTTGAGGCTTGCAGATGTTTAAAGTGAGGCATGGCAGGGAAGCTAAGATCGAGGACTATCACCATGCTGTCTTTTCATGGTACTGCAAGTGTGGGCTGCCATGGAGAGAGCGCCCCGGGAGTCCAGTGGGCTGGAGGTACAAGTCTGTGGCACTTCTGCACTCCATTGAATTTGATGGTTTCAAGGAAGGAGGAGGAGAATAGCTGGAGCAGAGAGGTTGTAGAAAGAGGGGTAAAGAGATGAAGACTGGGGAAGGTTCTTCCTCTGCAAAACTAAAGACCAGATCACTGGCCACAGATGACTGTTGAACTGGTTTGAGAGATGTGGGTGGCTCTGCAGTGTTTGTTCTGATTAAAGACTTTAATAAAATACCTAAATATCATTCCGAGAACAGGCTTTTACAGAAATCAACCTTTTCTGTCAAGTTCAGAATAATGCATGTAATTACTTCTGTCTAAATTGTTAAAGTTCTCAAAATTAATAAGCATCTAAGTATAAAGTTCTCAGTGAGAATTATAGGTTGATGCTCATGAATGCTGTATTTAGTTACTAGATACCTTTCTTTAGCTGTCTACAGACCTTATTCTTGTAGCTTTTGGGTAAAGTAGCCTTAATCCATTTGTGTCCCCTTCTAAGGGAAATTTGTGTTAAGGTCTTGGTTAGCTAAGTTTCTAGAACAGACTTATCAACATACAGGTATGAAAGTATATTTTCATATACTAAATCACTGTATTAGAGGAGCTTATTGTGTTGTTGCTGGCTGCTTGACTTCTGATAAACTTTTATATTTTTGAAAATGTACAGGTTTCTCAGGACCATGAAACTATGGCTCAAGTTCTTTTCAGCAGGAATCTGAGGCTGAACGTAGCTTTAACCTTTTGGAGAAGGCGAAGTATAAGTGAACTGGTAGCCTACTTAGTGAGGTAAACTGAGTGCCTCTTCTTCTATATTCTTAAAGTGATATCAATCCCAAATATGCTCTGGTATTTTCAGGGGTACCTTTAACATTGTAACTTTGGTATTCTTTAAATCATTGTGGAAGCGTGTACCTCAGTCTATGCACTACTAGTAACACTTCTGATTTTACTCCTGATATTTCTAGGATACAGGATCTTGGAGTAGTAGTAGACTGCCTTCCTGTGCTTACAAACAGGTACAGACAAAAAGAAGTGGGGGTTAAGAATCTGCTATAACCCTGCAGAAGTTCAAGCACTTCTGATACGTCTTGTTTTTTAAGTTTACAGGAAGAAAAACCATATATTTCAGTTGGCTGCTGTGTAGATCTTTTGCCTTTAGTGAAATCACTGCTTAAAAGCAAATATGAAGAGTAAGTATCAGTTTCGGATGTTTTTAAAACACTATTACTTCCTGGCTATGCAGTGCTCTAGAAATTAATGGTATTTAGTCCTCTGACTCTTGTTCCTTCTGCCCCTTCTCCCAACGCTGCCTTTCTCAGGAAACATCTACCTGAAGGGGAACTTTCCTGTGAACCTTTCTGCTTTAACAAACTAGTGGTGCAATAACTCTTTTCTGCAAGCTTAAGGACTTAGCAGATTTACTTACCCTGAACAGTAAAACAGAGTAGTACCGATGTTTTAGTATGCTTATAACATGAAATCAAGGAAATGTTTTCAGGCAAAATACCTGAAGAATTTCTACTTTTTCAACAAGAACTTCAGTTTACCACTTTGAAATTGAAAACACAGGCAAGTATTTAAACTTGCCAATTTGTCTAGATTTTTTTCTTCTAGAACAGAAAACACATTGCTTTATAAGTTGCTTACCAATTTGTCTTAACACTTTAGCTGACCTGTAGATATTGGAGTGGAGGGGAAAAAAGCATAATGTGTAAAATATGTTGTTACAGATACGTGATAGTTGGTTTAAACTGGCTTCAGGCTGTCATTAAACGATGGTGGTCAGAACTATCTGCACATACAGAAAAGGCAGAGGATGGGTGAGTATAGTATGGTGAAAGATGTGTTTCTGTAGCTTATTCTTTCTCAATCTATTTTAACTTTGATCAGTAGGAGCATGCCTTATCTACGAGAGGAAAAAAAGGTACTCGTAATTTGAAAGTGAAAGCTTAGAAGTACTTAAAAGAAGTTCTTCTGTTCTTAAGACACAGGTGTTTGGAAACTTAATTAAAGATTGTCATGTTTTGGGGGATTTTTTTACTGGAGTTTTAATAACTGTAGAACATAGTTGTCAGAGGTTACAAAAATGCTGTGAAAGTTGTATCAAAATTGTTCCCATATTGTGGCAATATCTATCATATAGACTAAGTCTATATGCAGTATTAATCGTGTTTGAGTGAAAGTCTACTGAAATGTAGTATATATGTTATAAAGCGTTCATTCTTTTTTCAGAAATATTCATATTTTAAAACAACAGTTAAGTGGATTATGGGAACAGGAGAATCATCTTACTCTGGTTCCAGGATATACTGGTAATATAGCTAAGGTAATCCAGTTCTGTTTAGTAATGAACATAGCTGTATCACTTCAGATAATCTTCTCACTTGATGATGTTATTGACAGGTAGAAACACCTGTATTTCTCCATTAATGCTTAAGTATATTGCACAGTTTTTACAGAAGTCAGGAATGTATTCCCTTTGCTAATACTCAGTGGTTTAGAATGCTAACAATGAATTTTTTATCTCTTTTTCTCTTTATTTACAGAGAAAGCATCTCCTTAATAAAATAGATAATAGCAGTAAGCCTTAAAAATAATGTAAAAAGGAGCCCAAATGAGTAGCTAGGCTGTGAAAGGACAGATGTTTTCTCTGAAATCTGCTGTACCCATTGTTGCAAGTGTATGGCAGCATGGAGAATCTTAGCCCAGCAGTGTTACTCACATTTGCACATCAGGTGACTAGGGCAAATGACAGCATACTAAATTCTAAAGCTTATTGCTGACCTAATGCTTAGAAAATGATGAGTTTTTGGAGAGCAGAAGAGTGTCTTCATTTGAAGTGAATCCCTGTTTTCCTTTCTCTGTACGTTGTGGCATCAGTAATATAATGAGGGTGTCCAGTAAATGCATGATTTGCTGCTCTTGATACCCGTCTCTATAAACGTGGCTTTTCGAGGTTGGGTGCCAAGAGTTACACTGAGTAAGAAACCTCTCCATGTGCTGGGACCTGATGAAGGTAGACAGTAAGAAAGGACTTAAAGCAGACACTTGGTTATGTACAGGGTTTGAGTGAACTCGAAAAGAACTTGGAGATTGCATTCTTTACTTGTATCTGAAGGAGCTTTGTGGAATCTATAACTCTGTGGCTATGGAAGTTGTCACTTTGATGTATCAAACAAATAAGTTGTGGGTTTTTTTTTGTCCTGGGACTGCTGTGCACCTCTGACTCCAATTTTGATACCTCTACAAGGATAATTACAAACTTCTTGCAGAGTTTCAGTCAGCAGGGATGCAGAAGAACTGAGTTCTAACTCCCAGCTGGTAGAGCAATAGGAGCTTGTAATATAGACTTCCTAGATCTTCTGGTAGATCAGTATAGCAGTTACAGCCAGTGTCAGTTCGTTTCTTCAGGATTCAGGTTCCCTTTCTGTTTGTTTGCCTAGTTCTTAATGTATATCAGGATACATTGTAATCAAGGCCATCAGAACTAGTCATGAGCAAAAGGAGTAGTACAAGAATGTTGGAGGGTTGGGGTGAAGGAATATCACTCTTAAACACATTTCAAATACGTGACCTCATGATGGGAGCAGAGTCAAAAAAGACTAAATTGATGGCTTTGGAAACTAATCCCACTGTTCTTGCAGGCTTTTTGGTACATAAAGAAATGCCATTGAAGCATTAATTGAAAGTAATCTTGAAGTTTAAGATAACTTGTTCTGAAATTTGGCCTAAACACAGTTATTATTGTATTATAATCCTAATTTGGTTACTTTGCCTCAGACACACAGTTGGTGTTACAGCTATAAGTGACTTGACAAACACTTTCTCTTTTTTTTCCATCTAGGATGTAAATGCTTATTTATTACAGCTACACTGACATGACTGGGAAACTATGTGTGCTTATGTGGTAAAACAATCCCCTAAAGTATCCGTGAAATATGTACTGTTTCTGAAAGCCTTTTGAGAAATACTGGCAGAAGAGAGCTGAACTGTCAAGCTGTTTAATGAAACCACTAACAAAATCCTAACAATCTACTTCACATTGAAGTGGAAAAATGTTTAGTAGGAGCAACTTTTACTTCAGTGAGGTGAAAGTGCACTATGAAAACTGTATGCCTTTGCTGCATTTGGGATTCACTCAGTTACTAGGTATTCATTTAAATGCTACTGTATTTTACTACAGCATCACATAAAAGAAGATGAATTATACCGTCATGAAGACGGGACAGCAGAACCAGTTAAGGAACCAACAAAAGCAATCAGCATTAAGAGCTTTTAAACGTTGTTTTCACAAGAGAACTCCAAAATGCACATCTTCAAATTATAGTAAAAAAACCTTCGGAATATTCAATTACTTCTGTGTTTTAATCAAATTATTACAGACAGATTTTGTTTGCACTATTGAGAAACTCTACAGCAAAGATGCCTTAATTACTAGGATGTCAAAAAGCCAAGGTGTTAAGATGCAGATAGCTATTGTGTTCAGATTGTGATGAAAAACTATGAAAATCAGGGTTTCACATTGTGTAGTTAATGAAACATTGCACATATACAAAAATTCATGTATAAAAAAAATATTATAAGTACCTGAAGTTAAGCTTGGATAAACAGTTATTGCAAATGTCAGCAGAATGGTGAATTCATGTCTAACAAATGTTTTTATATTGTATGTGGATTTCTAACACAGTAATCTTGTTCTGTATCATTTAAACTACATGCAAATAAGTAAATATATTAAATGTATCCACTGTTTTTTCTTTTCAAGTTCATAAAAACAATTTCTAGAATAATCTCTTCCACAGTAGTTTTTATGATAGGTATTTATGTGTATTGTTTGAAATGTTTACAGCCAGATGAGGCCATGTTATTCAAATCGCACCCTTTTTACACTACCTCCTTTAAGAAACTGACAAAGAGCTTTTTCAAAATTAATCGAGTTCTAGCCTGATTGATGATGGCAAATTCATACCAACAATAGCATTGAAAATACAGCTATAAACTCTTCTGCTGTTCCATTGCTATCCTGTACTATTTTAATTTAAAAGCTATAGCTTAATAGCTCTGAGGGAGTTTTGATTTTAGGCCTTTTTTTATTTTGTGATTAGGAAGAATGCTTTTCCAGTTGAAACTTACGAAGTGCCAGCTGTTCACTTCAAACATAAACATACATGCACAGCATGTATCACCAAATAGTCTACTTTCTTAAACAGCTAAGTACTTACAAGGGTTGTTGTCATACCTAGCATTAAGCATATGCACTTTTATTGACATGCGGGAGACAAGTCTTTTCATAGCCCCAAGTGGTTTTTGCTTTACAGATGAAGTAAATGAATTTTAAAGTCTTGCAGTGGTCAACAGCTCTAGGCCTCCTGTTGCTTCGTTTTCTATTTAATTTACATATCATTATTGCTGGCTTCTGATGGCCAGCTAGAAATCTGTCATCAGAACTTTGGTGCTTTTGCTTATTTGAATATTCTTTAAACCACCAAAGGTTTTGCGCTTCCCCAGGCAGTCAGCTACAGGGAAGAATTTCTGGGTCATCCCAAAACTGAGAACTCTGTGGGACAATCTCGAGATACGCACACAGCCAAGTTCTTTTTGCTAGAATTGCGATGTACTGTTGGAGATATTTCACACACGAGAGACTGAGATAAACTTACTACTCTTTAAGTGTTCTTGCTGTCAATTAAAAATTTAAAGGAACTACACTATGATGACGTTCTTTTATTACTTTACTGTTCTGTTGAGCACTTAGATGTAAAAGCAACATAAAGACTAGCCTCATAGTTTGGGTAGTAATTACTGAAACTCTTAGATTATTCTTCAGGGAGAATACTGTAAAGGTGATGGAAACTCAGATCTTATTTTCTCCTATTTTTTTTAATAGATAAAATGAAGTAACTCATGGCCATTTATTTCTGATTAATACAGGAAGTAATAATTGTAATTGATTAAAGTGAAATACTCTAGTATTCAAAAATGCGGCTTGACTGTAATTGTAAATACGTGGGCTTATAATGAACTCTGCATGTGGCCATGGATCTACCAGATCATAACTCTGGATGGTGCTTTTGTTATAGTGGCAAGGTAAGATTGACTTGAGGATTGTTATTGAGAAAAAGCTAATAAAATAATGCATTATTTTTAACTGCAAAAAATTGTATTTTGACAGCATCAATAATACAGTATTAAATGTTAAGTCATTAGTATCTGTGCCTTATTTTAAGTGATTTTTTTTTTACTGTTTTCAGGCAGCTGCTAAGACTGTAACAACAGGATTCTGTTCTCTCTCCATTATGAAATTATTTTTGTCATAATCATTTAATCTATTCACGCTGACATTCAGGCTCAGCTTGTTTGTATGCCCTGTAGTTCTCAAATGGCTAGGAATCAGTTTTGCTGTAATAGAATGTATACGTATGATATCTGCTCAAAGGTGACATGAGTAAAAAGTCTTGAAAGCTGTGTAACTCCATGAAATCCATGTGGTTGTCTCAGTTTGTCTCAGTGAATCTAAGAATTAAGTTTATGAATAATTGTGCATAAATGCTAATCTTTGTGATACTTCCTGAAAATGCTGTTTCTAGGATGTGTCAAAAGATCCAGGCAGAATTAACCCTTAATCCTGTACGTTCTTGTGATGTAGAAGCATGTGTGTACATGAGGATGACAGATGCCTCTGCAAAGCTGTTCTTCATGTTACACGACTTGATATGAAATTAATGTCTTTGAAAAACAGTACGTCTTGCTTCAATCTTCCTTGAGAGTACTTGAGGCTGTTTTGCTGAAAGGGTTTTTATTTGACACGCGAACTACCCATCCCCTAAATTGAAATTAAAGAAGCATTCTGACAAACTGCCTCTTTGTGCAGAGCTAAAAAAACCCCATATTCTGGTAATGTAGGAATCAAAATTTAGGTATTGCTGATAGCTTGCTGAAGAGTGGACATGGAGAAAGCTGCCCTATTAACTAGCTGGGTATAAAGGAGCTAGTGTGTCTTGATGATTATGTGTAGCTCCATTTTTGAAGGAGTTACACCTGTTTCTTAGTAGAGAGTACTCTGCAGTGGAACACCATTGTATCACACAGGCACTGCAGTTCCAGGCTGCATAATAGTGCTTATAAATTGTTACTGGTATTTAAAAAAAAAAGAAAATCGGCGTCGGTCCTCCAGGAGTGTATCTTCTGCAGTGAGATGTAATTAAAATGATCTTTCTATTTCTGTAGGCTACCTTGTTGTTATCAGAATCTGCGGTTTCAGCATTTGGTGTGCAGGAGGGATGGGAGAATAGGAAAAGACAAAAAAAGAGAAAGTAATCATGCCCTATGTTGAGGGATACCAGCTTCACTGTGTTATACCGGATGTATCTTAAAGCAGGCTGTATTTTCATCTTCTGGTATCTGAAGTAGGCAAGTTTGGAGTTACAGGGCTTTATGCATTTTACATTGAAAAGAAAGTTTTGAAGATGGATGCTTCAGTGCCGATTTGTGGTGTGGTGTTTTGTTTTTTTTCTTAAAAGGGTGGACATTTTTGTGTGTAGAAACTTGAAAGTATCTGGTGCAAGCTTACATTTTGAAACTAGCAAGTAGTTGCATTTGCAAGTTCATCTTGCTAAATCTTCCAGTTTTACAGAAGACTGAATGTCTGTCTTAGCATGGAGATTTGCAGCTGTATTTTGTGCCCAGTTTTCTGGTACAAAGGAAAACGGGTTGTTCATAGTCAACTATTTTGGAATACAAACTCATGCAAATCATGCTACTGGTGTGAAGTTATTCCAGCTTTTGTACATTGCAAATTATGTAGTTTATGAAAGCAGTTGGTTCTTGTGTGAGGAACTTTATATTGAACTGATCCTGCATTAGAGGAGGAGAAAAAACAAAGACGTTTTTAATAGCCTTGGTAAAAGCCAGACACTGTAGTTTCTCTTCAGTCTACCTTCCTATGCACAGTAAGTGTCGTAGGCTACAGATAAAAATTCACTAAGAGAACAGACTGAGCACACTTGTGGTATTAGTGCTTATATTATACTTTGTTAAACAATTTAATTTTGTTCTGTATTAGGTAAATGGCTTGTTTGCTGTCTTAAAATGAGACTAAATGCAAGTATTTTCTCCCCCTCCCCATTCATCCTTCAGCACTTAACGATGTTATTTCTTCCTCTTCTAGTTTAAATATACTGTGGGTATCTATTGTTAGAAGCAGGGAGGGGAGGATGAAAATTTAAATAAAACACAGGGCTAGCTACTTAACACTATTCATTTTGAAGTAACTGTGAAAACTTTCCCTCTTTAAAGCTTTTCACACAGATTTTGTTAATACCTGTTAATTAAAGTGGGCACTCATGGTTGCAGGTGTGAGTTTGAAGTTGGTTGTAAGAAAATAACCATAGCTGCAGTATTCTATTTTTTTTCCGTTGAGTGCTAAGCTGGACTCTGATAATAACCTGCCATATGGGAGGCAGGAGGTGGAGTGCTGTCCCTTAATGGCATAGAATAGAAATAATCACAGAGACTTGAACTGTTGCAGACCTAGAATATTTCTGTTTCCATACTGACTAGAGTTTTGTAATATATCTCTTCATGTAGATTGTAGCTGCTGATCATATTGCTGTAAAATGAGATTGCTGCTTTCTGGTTGAACGTGGTATGTAGTTTCTGATTCATACAGATCACTGCTTTGGTTCAGTCATTACTTAGAGCTCTGTAGTGCAGGTGAACAACTAACTGTTAGGGTCTCAAACATCTGTACTTTGCTGTAACGAAATACAAGGATGCCATGTTCATGTTTTCCACCTTTTTTTTTTTTTTCCCTTATTCCTCAATTCCAGTGCTTAAAGCCGTTTGAATTCCCTTTAGGAAGCAGTAGCTGCCAAAACACATGATAAAAATGCTTTTTCAAATATGCTTGTGACTTGCTTTAGTACATTTTTGTGAATAATAGTGTTCTGTGAATCTGGGAAGAAGGCTGTCTTCTATATGCATAGGCTTGAAAGAAACAGGACTAGTGGAATTTACTGAGATTGCAACCATTTTCTTGTTTGTTTTTTTTTAAGTAAGTGCTATGTATACTGTGAAACAACTAAAATCTGAGTATCAATAATGTGACATTCCAAGGCTGCCTGCTCTTGTGTATGTGAGTGCTGGAATACATACATAGCCTAGCATCATACTTTAAAGTGACCTGCAGACAGTTTCAAATAGCACTTGTAATTTAGGTTGATGGCTCTTTTTCAGGTTGTATTTAATCTACTGAGCTTCACTTCCAAAAAGTCTGAATTATGTTTGGATCTTGCAGTTGCCACTTTCACTCTTGTTTCGGATATTCCATGGACTGAAAGACTTAGATACTACAGCAAGTATTCCAGCTTCAGGAAATAGCCCGTCTTTTTGTGACGACAGGCTTTCGTTACACCTCTCTTCTGCATGAGAAAGACTTGTTTTCTGCAACAGTTAAATCATTTTTAGAGACACTGAGAGGAGGATTGCCACATCGGAGAAGCCTGTGGCATATCTGGTTCTAAATGGAGAAGCTGCACACATACAGTCAGCTGTCAGGAGAACGCGTATTTCATTACTGTCAGGTTGTCCTGTCGCATGTGAATCAGCTGTGCTAGTATCTACTCAGTTTGGATAAAAGTGGAATGATGGATTATTGGAGAGTTGAAATCTTAACAGCTCTTGGCTGTAAGAAACCAAAAATGCTATTTCCACACTGATAGAACTGCTGCAGTGAATGCAGAAATGAACTATTTGTTGTGTGCTTGGTTTGGAGACCAGAAATCTCTTACTTTCTATGTCTGCTAATAGTACTTTGTCTTGAAGCTGAAAGGCATAGACATTTTTGCCTGTGTTTGTTTAAAATAACATGAAGTTTCTTACTGAAAAGGAAAAAAAAAAACCTTGCTGTATTAGTTCATGTCTGGATTACTGTGCTACCCCGTGTTCCAGCTGCAGAAAAAAGTAAATAAAATTATAAAAATATAGTTAGCTATCATTGTACAAGTAGTGGTAAAACTTCATTTTCAACATTGTAAGGTTCTGGTTATTATCGGTGAATTAGTAAAGCAAAGCAGGACTAAAGAATAACTAGCAAGTTCTGTTCTCTGGCTTGTGTTCTGATAAGTCTAAAAGCTTGACTTTTTTTATCAACCAAAATGAGTGATGAATGACAGAAGTGTTAATTCTGGAGTAATTCTATGCCAACAGCCAGCATTATGAGAAGAAGCTGAGTAGCTGGTTGTGAAGTGAACCCTGCTCACCAGAGCTACTGTCTTCTGAAACAAATTTTCTTAGGAAGAACCCTTTGGTATGTTAAGTAAAATCCTGAAGTTGGGTTGGTTTTTTTCTGTTTGGTTTTTTTTGTTTGTTTGTTTTGTTTTTTGTTCTGGATTTTTTTTGTAAGGGGGTTGAGGGCTTGAACACGGTCAAACTCTTATCAGGACTATGGCTGATGCGTGACTCCCCAGTTGTCTGTTGGTGTAGGGAGTTGACTTGTATAAAATCAAAACTAGGGAAGGGGAAGTGCTAGTTTTAGATAGGGTACAAAAATTCCCACCACCCAAGTAGGATGCCTGTGATAATTGGAGATTCAGGTTTGGTTTGATGATGCAGGAAGTCTTTCCAGTCCCGTGTGCCTAATTTCACAACAGTGAGGCACTTCGCAAAGGAATGTTGGAGACTTGGTGCTTGCAGAGAAGTCACGTTTCTTCCCAGTTGCTGCTTTTTTACCTCTGACATGTTGGAGCACATCTGCTTGGCTGAGTTCCCAGCTCCACATCAACCTTGTCTCTAGTCCAAGTGAGAATAAAATGCCTTCATATTTGGCACACCGGGTTTCCCAAGTGATGTCTTGTATCTCAAGTCTTCCAGCTTCTCACTACAAACAAAATTATTAGCTTAGTGTCATCAAACTGTGAAAACTTAGAGGCTTATACCTCTGAGTAACACATGGCAACTGTGGATGCTACCAGTTTTTTACCCCTTACATTACCCTCGAAGCAGAATGATGCATGTTGATGTGACTATTTTAGTTACCAGGTTTAAGACGAAGCTGTTGCACTAGGTGCATTTGTGTGTATGTATATAAATGGCTTTTAAACATAAATATTCTACCAAGTATTAATTAAAAGCACCTACAGTTCTGAACACTTAGAAATGGCAGACTGGTGACTAGTTATGGAGCAATCGTGCTTAAGAGGTGCGTGGTTTGTATGAGTTTTTATTCTTCACCCATCTGGCCTCCCCCTCTGAATACAGGACTGCGAATTGTTGGTATCTCCTTGAATTCTCATTTTTTGCAAACCTGGGCCTTTTAGGGTGGTTTTCTGACCCCACAGAAAATGATCAGGGAGTTGGGCAGAGTGAGGACATGTTTACTAGCTTTGTTTGCACAGTGCTGTGCAAGCACATGTATGCACTCATTGTTGTGCAGAAGTACCGTTGTTACGCTTCCTGCTGCACTCCAGTGTGTTGATGCTTCTGTTGGTGGCGTGTTTCTTAATACCTGTTAAGGGTTTCTTTCCATCTGGTAACTTGATTCAGAAAGCAGTATTAGTTGCTTGCCAGATGAACGGAGAAGCTTGCTACTAAAGCTAAAAACCAAAGAAAAGGACACCACCACCACCCTCCCCCCCAAAAGAACCAAACCCCATCCAAATGAAAAACTAGAATTTGCTTGTCTCCAGCATAAAGTAGTGCTGTGGCAAGACGACAACAAATGCTGCCACCCATTTTTTTAATTAAAAAAAAAAAGTACATAAGAATGCCTCTCTGAATGAGGGCTTTCTGATGTTATGAATTTTTAGGATTAGTGCATTGTGTTTTAGCAGTTTGCTTTCTAGATTGGGTAAATATTTGGTACATGACCTCAGCCACCTTGCTCTGAAGGGCTGTAAATAGGAGAACACCCTTGGAGCTGTCTTCACAACTGGCAGCTTGCTAACATCAGCCTTTACCTTGGGGACGAGGCGTATTTCAGCATTTCTGTATGCAGGCTTTGGTGTACATACTTCTGGTATGTGCCTCCCCATTTAATAGTTCTCTGAGCTCTGGAAAATGAGAATTTAGCCTCTAGTGACTCACTTGAGTCTGGTTTGGATGAAACAGTTCTCATACCAAGAATTCTGCTTAGATGAAAGAACTGCAAGACCTTTTCCTCCATAAACTCACCAGATCTAAACCCTGATTGTAATCCCTGTATTGAGAAATCTGTTTATACATAGTTAATCCTCATTAACACTTTTTTCTGATAAAATGGATTGGTCTGTGGTTCCCTTGTAGTATTTGATTATCATTAACCTTATGCTGTTTTTCATACCTCATAGAGCAGGTGCTATCTGTTAGCTCTGAGTTATATCTCCAAGACACTGCTGCCCACAGGTTTCTGGTGTTCAGAATAACTGTCAGGTTTTTTTAGGCACTTATTTGAAGTTGTCTTCTGGCCAGGAAACATACTCAGAATTTGAATTTATTTTAATTGTCTGAAATAGTATCTTCACAGGTGTTTAGGAGCATTGCTACTTTTTGATGAAAGTGTCACTGTGGTGGCTTTGCAGCAGTGTAATTGAATGTTACCATCTCAACAATGAGGGACCTGAGTGAGAGGAAGAACTAATTTGAGTCAGATGGCTCCAGCAAGCCTTACCTTTTGCTCCTGTGTCCAGTGGTGAGTTAAAAGGAATATAAGCAGTGATTACTGCTTTAGGGAGTATTTGAACCCAGCCTCAACCACAGCTACTGTCTCGTATATTGCTTTTTCTCCTCATGGCACCGCCAGCAGTCAGTTGTGCAGAGTTGTGGCACGTGTGGAGTGGCTGCAGTGCTGCTCCCTGGTCTGCTGCTCCATGGGAGCTTCAGACACTGCATCGCCTCTGCTAAGAGAGTAGGAGACTAGTCGTTGTTTCTCTAGTTTGTTGTGTGGTTTGGTTTTTCTTCTTTCCTAAACAGGTATTACCTGGGCCGTCGGTTTGTTGGTGTATTTGCTGAGAGATTATGAACTTTATTTCTTCCCCCCCAGCTCCTGCATGAATGCAAAGTAGCCCTGGCAGTTATTTGATTTTGCTTCCCCTTGCCAATACTTCTTATTTTGACATGTCAGTATCTAAAAGCACATCTTTACCTTTGCAAAAAGTAATTCTAAACTAGACGCTAGAGTATCTGTCACCTGGAGTGAACCCCACTTCTAAGATGCTTTGCTGAGTTCTTTAGGCTTGCAGGAGACAGTAAAAGCTTACAAATCAAATCCTGCAATAATCTTTATGTGGGTCACTGTTGTTTCATTTACCTAAAATAAGACTTCTAAAAGCAAAATACAAAATTAAATTCAGGACTCCTGCTATCTGTGGCAAAGCTACTGGTTCCAGTGAATTTCACCAGACATTATACAGAGCTTCCCAGGGAAGCCTGCTGTTGAATACATTTACAAATAATGAAAGCAAGTAGCTGGAGGGGGAAAAGAGGTATCTGAAGGTGACTTACACTACTATTTTTTTCCAAAACTATTATATGAGAAATGTAAAAATGACCCATTCTTACATAGCTCAAAAAATTGAGGAGGGAAAAAATGTAGGCATCCAAACCCATGAATTATATAGCAAGTACAAGACTTAATGCTGCAATTTGAAAGATTTTTATATGATAAAGCTTGTATTGTGAATGTAAAAATTACTTAATTTAACTCCACAGTGCTGATCTGAGAAATGGTTTTCATTCTGAGAAATGGCAAATCCTGCTTCAGGTTGAACTATAAAAGAAAAAAAAGTATTAATATAGAAAGAATCGCTGTACTCCCACAGGACTCTTATTTACCTCTAGTCTAAGGTTGACATAGGTGTATTTGAGTCAAACAGGAAATACTACTACTTATTGCAAAGCTGCTAATCATAATGCTTTAATGAAGCTGTTAACACATGGAATAGCAATGTAAGAAGACACAGAAAATTAGCTTGTTTGCCATTGATTAATGATAGCTAATGTGTGCCATTCACCACAGTGGCTCAGTTGAGCAGTTCTCTGATGTACTAACTCAGGCTGATCAAGGCAAGTCTTCACTTGCGCAGTCTGATGATTCAGCATAAAAGCCCACACAAATAATACTGCACATTAAACATAAAAACAGGATTCATATTTAGCTTTCTTACAGTGTAACAGAGGTGTAATGCAAATCCAAATTATTTCATTCAGATAAACAAGGCAAATATTTAAGGGTAGAAGAACAAGAGCTACTTATTTAAATAATAGCTTGAAAATAGTTACAGAAGAATCACAGGCAAATACAGTGAAACAAGACAATAGGAAAAAAGCTATCAGCAGTTATTCTTCCAAGTGTTGAATTTCAAAGAAGCAGCAGCTGGTAAACTCCCTCAGGTATCAGCTGTGCACATGTGAGGTTATAGATATCGAATGCCAGTCTTGTACAAGGAAGGTATGTACAGAGGAACTAAAAGCCAAGGAGAGTTGCAGTTCTCAGCTTCTCAAGAATGTGCTTGTTCTAAAAAAAAAAAAAAAAAAAGT
>Ga0065711_1039100_pt1 | contig 18125 bp, 13 predicted proteins | sample Hoacrofraction12_FD_59098 | JGI IMG/M metagenome (GOLD analysis project Ga0065711, IMG submission 59098) | Hoatzin crop microbial communities from Cojedes, Venezuela - Epithelial fraction 12 v2 (version 2) | ecosystem: Host-associated > Birds > Digestive system > Esophagus > Crop | place... | reverse complement strand
GTCCTGTGCGGCCTGCTGTAGGTGACCCTGCTTCGGCAGGGGGGTTGGACTAGATGACCCACAGAGGTCCCTTCCAACCCCTACTATTCTGTGATTCTGTGATTCTGAGTGCCCGCTCACAGACAATTCCTTATCCACTGTGTTGTCCATCCATTAAATCCATGTCTTTCCAATTTAGAGACAAGGATGTCATGTGAGGCAGTGTCAAATGCTTTGTTCGAGTCCATTTCATACTGCAGTTTATGATCACTCTCTTTTCATATGATTCATGAAATGGCAAATCTTTCAGCCTTATGCTATTATCTTAAATTGCACGTATCACAATAACAAAAATATATTAAACTTTACTTTAAACTCACTGTTTAGTACCTTTTTACGTGACACAATCTGGAAAAATGGATGTAGCATATGTAGAGCTGGGGAAAACATTACCTTGTGTTCTGGGTTTGGCCAGGGGAGGGTTAATTTTCACCAGAAGCCAGGAGGGGACACAGCTGGGCTGGATGATCCAAATTGGCCAAACAAAACAGGGTATTTGATACCATGTGACATCATGCTCAGTTCCATGTGGGAGAGCTGGCTGTGAGGAAGGCAGTCATGGCTCGGAAGCTCACGGGGCATCTGGGGGTGAGAGTTGCTCTCTGCGTTCTGCTGTTTGTTTTGTGTCTTGCTCTTATCATTATTGTTGTTGTTACTGTTTCCTTTGTTTGCTGTTCTGTTAACCTGCCCTTATCCTGACCTAAAAGTTTTTTGCCTTTTTCTTTCTATTCTTCTCCCCACCCCATCAGGGGAAGGGGGTGATAGAGCGACTGCATGGCATTTTGTTGCTGGCCACGGGCCAAAACTATAGCACCTTGTGTCTCACAAAATGTTCAAAATTTCTTTGTTGCTCTCCAATTTCTTTTTATAATTGGATGGATAAATATTATGTCAATAACACTGGAAAAAGTATGAGCAAACATGATGCTTAAACATCTAAAATTTATGCAGCCTCAGGGGAAAATACAGATATGTTTACAAGACACAAGATTCAAATGTGTAAAATGGGAAGGGTGTATAGCGATAATCAGGAAATAGACTGGAAATTACAAGAGGTAAAATTAGACAGCAATCTGCTCTTTTGTAATAAAAAGAATCAAAAGTAATTCACCATTTAAATAAAGCGTGGTCTAGTACAGCATGCATGTAGCAAGCAATTTGTGAAAAAATTGAGACTTTCTGATAGCAGTCCTGTGATAGAAGATTGTCCCTAACTTCTGGCGGTAGAAAAAGAAAATTAAGATATGGAGTCAACAATGAGGAAAAATACCATTAAATCCAATGACATAATAATTTCAAAATTAAATGGAAATTTGTATTTAAGTTTTACTTTTCAGATTGACTGTAGGATTTCAGATATACAAAGTCAATTTATACCAAGGCATAGAAGACCATAACTTCCAGTCTCTATTCTGTAGGAAAATGCAGTTTGCAGTTAATTAAGATATTTTATAAACCGAATAAATGTCCAGAGAGGAAGAGCAAGTGCTCCTTTTACAGTTGATTTTAAATGTACCATACTATTTGTCTAGTTGCACTAACAATTTGCCTTCCTAAATGCCTTCTTATTTTAATTTCTCATTCTTATAATAATTTTCCTTAGTTTTGCTCTGAACACTGTAAAGTCCGTCTATTAAAGTAATGGCTGCATGATGATTTTTCAATGACTTTGCACATGCTATATTATTTTTTTATCACCAAATACCTTAACATTCTAGGTTATTTTTGTGTATTAATTTTGCTACATTGCATCAGAACTTGTAGACTTTAATACATTTGTTTCAGTACATAGTTTAAAATTTTCAACATGTTAATGCCAAACTTCTGACTTTGAGACAATCAATGAATCAGAGTCTATGGGTGAAGAATTTGTTAAGAATTAACAATACCAGCAGTTTATATTTGGCTACCTATGTATGTTTATATATATATAAAATATGCACGTATCTGTAACATAGACAAAGAGAGTTAACTGATTTGTTTTAAAATGGATTTGGTACATGTGTATGTGAAGAGTTTCTGGAACAGTTTTCTTTAATTCTGCTAAGATATTATTTATTAAGGCATTTCTTTAAATTATAGACAGAATATTATGTACTGATGCATTTTTTTGAGGTAGAAACAATCATAGAGATGTATGATTTACAGCTTGTTCAGTTAAATTGAAGCCCTATTTAAAATTATGATTCTAATGATGTGATTTTGTTCAGTTTTTCTAATCTTGTAAAACTCTCATTAGTCCATATAATAGAGGCGTAGATTGTTTTAGTTCAATAAATGATTCACATCATTATAAAACTCAGTGTTCTCACTGGTATACCAATATACAAATGAGCAACCCAGTATTTACAATTAAAATATGGAAGTAAGCAGTAAAATGGCTATGAAGTTGTAATATGTTGTTCTGTGGTGGCTCACATCTGTTTGAAATGAACACAAAGTAATGAAAGCAAATATCAAGAACAAACAAAATAAAACAAAGAGGGCAATGAGTTTGGGAAGATAACCTTAATTGCATTCCCAAACAAAGCTATAAAAAGCAATTGTGATGATTATGATATTTATTGAAAATGAAATTCTCTGCTGAATCTCAGGACACTGTCAACAACTTGAAATCCAAGCAGCCATGTCAAGTCAGTTTAGTAAAATAGTTTCCTTTCTAATCTTGAAAAAGAACATAATAGTCCCTGGTATCCACAGAAAACAAATCAAATGTGCAAAGACAAATTATAAAAGTTAAATCAGAGCTTTAACGTATGTGGTCATCTTCATCTGCATGGTTACAAAACCTTACACAGGAAAAAAAGAAAATTATATGTCTGTATAACAACGGTTCAAGGTTGCAGATACAGAAATTTTTGTTAATTTGTTCCAGTATTCACATTACAAGTGTGATGTACTACAAATGAAAATTGTATGAAAAGGTTGTTAGAAAAGAAAATATTGTTTTGCAGCAAAATGTTGTTCTAAAATACAGGATCCCCTGCAGATGGCAGAAACAGGTAGGACTACTTATCTCGTAATGAAAGAAAAGTTTATAATATTCCTTATCCATCAGGAGACACCTGCATCACTTCAGTCTTTCTCCACACTCTAGAAAGACAACAAAAGATTCATTTAGGTGAGGAACTGAAAAATTAGTAAGATCATAAATTTAAAATTCCCCACTGTGGTCTAATAAAATACAGTAATCTAGTCTGACAAAATACATATAATGTATAAAATACCATTTCTTCTAAGCATGAGAAAACAGATGAGACTAGAATCAAATCTACAATATGCAAGTTAGAAATTTCTTTCATTTTGAACAGAGATTTATATTTTTCTCTATTTGTTTAGTTAATTGACTCTTGTGTTGTAAAAATTATTAGCTGTTTACTCAGGAATAACTGTCCAATAGCTGTGTGGCTTTAGTAATAATGTTTTCAGCTGCAGCTCACGTAACAGTTTACAATGGAAGTCGACCTAGCACTTATCCACCTTACAGATACAGAAACTGAAATATAATTTTTCCTGAAGTCACTACTGCAAACCTCACTGACCCCAAAACATGAAAGCAACTATGCTTCCAGGGTGGTAATTGAACAGGATGGAATAAAAATCCCACTGTGTTACTCTGATGAAATTTGACTATATAGCTTACTTAAATTCTACCTTTTACAAGTTTATAAGCATTTTACTTTTTAGTATGAACACTCCTATCACATAAAATCAGCTACACATTCATTTATTGACTGACACTTTGATTTAGCAAGAAAATTTATTAGATTATTTGCTTGCAAAAAGGCTAAAAACATTAAATACATGTCAAAAGACCAGATTCTCTTGTTTCACAGTGTTTATGAAGTAGTATAATTTCATTTGAGGAGCATACATAAAGGCTTAGCGTAATTTCTACATCAATAAGGCATAAGTAAAAAGTGTGAATAATATACAGAAATAGTAGGTGGGAAGTAATAACAAGAGAACTAATGAAGGCTACAATGAATCTAGAAGAAATTGTTTCATGAGTGAGAAGTAAAAAGCTAAACCACAAGAGAAACAAAATATGGCTCTTTTTCTCCTGTAGTTTACCTTGGTTTACTATTACTATGCCTTTACAAAGACTTAAACCAATAACTCCTAACTAAACCATCATGAAAGAAAAGTGTTGTGGCTTGTGGATACTACTTTTCATCTCTGTCATTGATAGAGTGTGAAGCTTCTTGTTTAGCACCTGTGTACAACAAAAGGTTCCATAAAATGTACAATAGAGGTGTATTTTCCTTTATAATGTTTCCTAGTAGTAAGACAGCTACATATTCACACATTTTCACCAACAGTGGACCATACTTAATGGTGTTACTTTTAAAGTTTATACCAAAAAATCATGATGATTTTTGCTACTCTTTCTTATTTCTTACTACGCTATCAAATTTGATACCATTGTCTTCTGTTTTCTGATGCTTAGGAGAAACAGAGATTACCGGATGACTATTTTATACACTGCAAACTGCAGTTCAGAATCTTACTGGGTCATTTTGATAATATTGTGATATTTCAAATTAGTTTTTTACATTTCTAGTACTTTGTATAAAGTCATATCATGTAGTAGTCTATTTTATAATCTGCTGTGACTAGCACCTGTACAGCCCCACGCTGGGGTGGACAGCTGTCACAAACATCCCCAGGCCAGAGTGGGCAATTTTCTCAAATATCCGTCCTGAGAAACTGATAAAGATGATCGAATTAAGCAAACTCCTGAATTGGGCATTGTGCTTTGAGAAATTCCTCACCTTGATAAGGGAGTGTGGAAGACAAGTGAAATCCTGCAGAGGCGGGGTGTCATCTTGCAAAATGCAGCTGTGTCACGTAGGCAAGGAAATTATGCACTTGCCTTTGGGGGAGGAATGTAAGACCATCAAGACAACCCACTCCCGCCCCCGCCATGCCCACTGATGCATTTTCTAGAACTTTCAGGAAGCTATTAGATGGGCACCCAAAGGGTATAAAAAGAGAGGGGGCCAGCCCCTTGCTGCGCACATGCCTACCACCAGAACATCCTGAGCACCATGTGCATGTCCACCACCAGAGGACCTCAACCACCAGCAGAGACAGCCACTGGATCCAAGGGTGGTGATATCTTTTATTTCTTCTCTTGCTCTGTCACTGGCTTTTTTGGCACATAAGGGTAATGTTAGTAGAAGTTTGTCAACCTGTATATTCTGAGGTTTTCTGAAATCAGACACTGTGTTGCTGAAACCTTTTGCCAAGTCAATATCCATTTCCGACCCCACTGTACTAACAGTAAAGCTATGAAGTTCTGAAGTTATAATCTTTTGTAATTCCACTGCCATTCTGAGTAAAGCTTTGTTTTTAGTCAAGCCTCTTGGCCATTGTTATGACTCTCAGTACCACACAGAATTAAGAAGATCACCTTCCCCTATTCCCACCGAGCGGGATGAGTCACCACCACCACAGTTAGTCTAACATGAAATGTCTGACGGTACTGCCCTTAATCATTATATTCTCAATACTTTTATCTTGGTGTTGGTTGACAGCCGGCTGAACATGAGCCAGCAGTGTGCCCAGGTGGCCAAGAAGGCCAAGAGCGTCCCAGTGTTCATACCTGTGAATATAGATGAGAAGCTCTTAAATTAAGTTGTTAGAATTCTGATATAACAGAGGTGACCAAACAAAAGTAAATTTTTTGTATAGCGAAACCTTTATATGAGTTACTGAAAACTTCACCACCTGGATGTTTGGAAAGGGATGACAGCACCAGAAATGCTTTCAAATGAATAAAAATAACTTTGATGCAAGCATCATTTTTTGGACTCTCTGCTGTAATCAAAACTTTAGAACTGTTCATTCATGAGTGGCAAGCTGTAGCTCTGGGGGTGTTTCTCAGATGCTAGGAGGCAATGGACACACTGTGGCCTATTTCTCCAATTGGACTATATGAGCAAAGGATGGTCAGGAAGTCTGAGAGCTGTAGCCACTAACGTGTTGTAAATTCAAGAAGTCTGGAAATTGACACTGGGACAGAAAATGATTGTTTTGGTACTACATACGATACTCGTTGTCCTAGAGCAAAAAAGGTGGGCATTGGTTGTCTCCGAGCCAGCTGTTGAAGTACCAGGTAGCACTTTTTGAACAAGAGGATGCAGTTTTAAAATCAACTGCAGTAGTAAACCTGGCAGTTTTCATGTCATCTTGACAACTGGAGGAATTAAAACGCACACATGCTGTTTACAGACAGTTGAGGAAGTGTATTCCAGCTGACGTGACCTGAAAACACCCCTCTGGAAAACCCAGACTGGGAACAATATTCAGAAGGGAGCAGCTTTGTGGAAGAAGGGACCCAGATGTTAGGATATGCTGTGACTATGGTGGATACTGTTCTAGAAGCAGAAGCTCTTCAGTCAAAAATGTCAGCTAAGAAAGCGGAACTGATTGCACTAATAAGAGCTTTAGAATTAAGTGAAGGAAAGCAAGTGAATGTATGGCCTGATTTCAAGTATGCATTTAGAGTATTACACGCACAAAGAGCAATTTGGAAAGAAAGGGGATTGTTGTAATCTCAAGAGATTGGAAATCATCGTGCGGAGCAGATTTTAAAGTTACTTGAAAGTGTATAGAAACCAAAAGAAGTATCTGTGATGCACTGCAAAGCTCACCAAACCAGACAAACCCTGCAAGAAAGAGGCAATCAATTGGTTGATTTGACCACTTTTAAGGTTGCAGAAAAGGGTAAAGAAATATAGGCAATAATACCTGAAAAGAAAATAGAATTAGGAGTAGTGTTCCCAGATATTAAAGTAATAACACATCTTCATGGAATGGGGTGTATTAGATTCTAATTAGAAAACAAAAGAGAGCCGTAGATAATCTATTGATTACGCTGTTTACTATTCACTCATTTGTAAAATGGTTAATCCCAGTGTTAGAAGTCAGTGAATTGGAAAAAGCGATAGTAAAGATAATACCTCTTTTGGGTTTGAAGATATTTGGAATATTTTCATTTTATGGTTAACTAATTGGTCGTGGTTGCAGAGATCCTTTTTATTAGTGATTTTTACTACTGTAATTTGTATTTTTGCCTGTATAATCATCCAATGCTGTAACTGTTGTACTAACTTCTGTTCAAGATATAATAAGTCTGAATAGTGAGGACTGTAGCATGTAAGCTACAAGCTCTCAAAAGACAAGGAGGGATTGATACCTGTGAATATAGATAAGAAACTACTAAATTAAGTTGTTAGAATTATGGTATAACAGAGATAACCAAACAAAAGTAAATTTTGTGAATAGCTAGGGTAGTTTTAAGATAAGAAGTTTTTGAATAATCCCACTGTAGACAGCTCTGCCTTGGATGGGCAGACATGTGGAATTATAGAGCTAAGGCAGGTGCAAGAAGATTGCAAGAATGGAACAAAACTACCTTGAAGGGCACAGTATATGTGATCTTAGAACTGAGGTTGCGCAGAAGCAAAGGCACCATGATGAAGAGTACGAGCCTTCATCTGAAGACCCCCGACAACTATCCGGAGGCGCTAATAGACCTGCACAAATAATATTAACATATTTTAATGAGTTCCCAGAAAAATTATAAATATGTATGTAAACATAATATAAATGTTTAGTAGTTATGTCTTTTTGGCACGTGCATTTGGGTGGAGCTATCCCCTGTGCATCCAGTGCTGCAATAAAGAATGCCTGCTTTCTGAAACTCCAAACCTCAGTTTTGGAGAGTGAATTGTTACACCACTTTCTGTTAACAGTGTGGCCAGCAGGAGTGGGAAAGAGATTGTTCCTCTCTGCTCAATGCTGGTGGGGCTGCATGTCAAATACTGTGTTCAGTTTTGTGCCCCTCACTACAAGAAAGACATTGCGTTGTTGGAGTGTGTCCAAAGAAGAGCAATGAAACTGGTGAACAGTCTAGAGAACAAGTTTTGTGAGGATTGGCTGAAGGAACTGGGGTTGTTTAGTCTGGAGAAAAGGAGGCTGAGGGGAGACCTTACCACTTTCTACAACTGTCTGGATGGAGGTTGTAGCTAGGTGGGTGTCGGTCTCTTTTCCCAAGTCACAAGCGATAAAACTAGAGGAAACGGCCTCAAGTTGCACCAGGAGATGTTTAGATTGGATATTAGGAAAAATTTCTTCACTTAAGGTGTTATCAAGCATTGGAACAGATTGCCCAGGGAAGTGGTTGAGTCACCATTCCTGAAGGTATTTAAAAGGCGTGGAGCTGCAGCACTTAGGGACATGGTTTAGTGGTGAACTTGGTAGTGTTAGGTTTACAGTTGGATTCAATGATTTTAAGGGTCTTTTCCAAGCTGAATTATTCTATGATTCTGTGTTTATTAATGAGCACCTCTTTGCCCTTCATCTGCTACCATTCCTTCAATGGTAACTAATCTATATCTCTGTTTATTCACATAGTATGAATATTACCTTTGCCTCTGACATAACAGGGAACTTTTTAAAAATTTAAAATGTATTTTCAATTGCCTAAATGAATTATACATCTGCTTTTGATTATGCAAACTGTAGAAAAATATTGTGTGATTACTGCTAACTTAATGATTTTACCTTTGTTTCTATTGCTGGTGTTAATTGTCTTTTATATTTTCTATGACAGTTGTGATGACTGACTAGTTGCTAACACCTGGTTCATAAACCCTAAGGTACTGATTGAGAATAGCATCACATTGAAAGAAAGGTACCAGTGTGAACACTTTAAGGAAATATCTGAATCCAAGTGAGTTAAAAGAGCATCATTTCATATAAGAATTGCTTGTAGTATGGCATTTATTTTTTAAAAATGCACATATGCACTTTTTTTTTCATTAGGATGACCAGTCCCAGACATTTCAACTCTAGTACATTGCTTTTCATCCATCCTTCTGGGCTTCCAAGTCTAAGCTTTCCTTCATCCTCTTCTACTGTCAAGACTAAAGCAATTGATCTTTCTGTTGTTGATTCATGATACATGTTTCTGTAAGTTCTAGGAGGAAGAGGTTAATATCTCTTCCAAGACTAGATTTTCCACATGATGACATACAGCAAGTATTACTCCTCTACTCCTTTCTTCACTATACCTTCTGCTCTCTCATAAATTAGTCAGTCAGGAAACTTCACCATATTAAAACTAAATCCTATTTTTGTTGAAATATTAATATATATTAGTATACTCATCAGCAAGGTTTCTCCTTCCTCCCTTCCTCCCTTCCTCCCTCCCTCCCCCCTTCCCTTCCCTCCTTTCATTACTTTCTTCCTTCCTTCCTTTCTTTCCCTTTCCCTTCTTTCCTTCCTCCCTCGTGTTTTTATTTGAAACAGTTCTGGAAAAAAGCCCCTTAAAATATATTAACATGTAAAAGGAAAGACGAAGTACATGTAAAATGTTTTTAACAGCAGATACACTGTAGGGTATCTTATTCTCTTCATCATAATTATTACTACTTTGGTTCTTATTGTTGGCATATACTGAAGCGCTTGGCAAGGCTGAACCATAAGCAGGCAGATTGTGCTAGAACTACATGAATGGAAAGTGCTACAGTGCTCTATATGAATCTTTACTGTGAAGGAAGCTTGACGGCTCCAGAAAGGAGTCTATAAGTAATTTAGTGAAGGTGTCTCATTGCAAAATTAAATTTCTTTGTCTGTAAAAACACTCTTCAGTGTTTTTAACTTTGGGACAGATTCTGCAGCAAAAAAAGGGAAAGATTACTTTAGACAGATAAATAGATAGATAAAGAAGGCATTAGTGTGTTACTTCTGACATTTTTTTTCATAAGTGATTGATTTCCTTTTTACTCAGAATTTCCTACATTTAGATATTTTGACTCTGACAGTATTAACAATACTTATTTGATTAAGTATCTCTGAAGTGCCAGACTTTAACAATTAGTGTGAGTACTTTTATATATCTTTGATAGTCCTGTTTTACTGTTTCTTTTGAGTGACAATGTTCTAGTAATAAAAAAGGTTTTCTCTGTATAATAGTTTTGTCTACAATGAAACTTAATTAAAGGGAAAATAATTCCCTCACCCTTTTTTTTAGCTTTTAAATGCCTTGCCACTCTCAGCCTTCCAAAAATGAGCATACATTATAATAGTGTCATACTCTTCTTCAGGAGTTACTGTTTAACCAAAGACCAATAAATCAAACTCTAAAACTATTTTCTCCTAAATTTCACTTGAAATATTAAAGGAAATTGTATGAATACAATATCTGTCCTTTGTAGTTTGATTTATTGCTTTATATTATATTTCTGCAAGGGAAACCAAAAATTGAGGTCAACACTAAATATTTAAAACTGAACAGTACTATTAGCTTGCAGTACCTTTTTTGGAACTTTTTAAGACTGTGAAAGAAACAAGTGCAAAGGATCTCCCTTTCCCATATCATAGGAGGGATGTTTCAAGTCAAATTGTTCTTATTACAGATGTCATAAAGTGAATACATTTCTTCTTTATTGAAGGTATTTCGAAAGAACTGAGATTGAGTTCTAGTCAGTCCGAAGGTGGATCATAATTTATTGCTAACAGCTCAGATTTTTTTCTCTTCTACAAGAGACTGTAGCTATGCAAATAAACACAAGTAAGAGTTTCCAGCACTCTTGGAGTACGTGAATTCTAAGGGACTGGAGCACGTCTCCCATGAGGAAAGGCTGAGAGCTGAGGCAGTTCAGCTTAGAGAAGAGAAGCCTCAGGGAAGATCTTATCAGCGTGTACAAATGCCTGAAAGGATGATGCAAAGAAGATGGAGCCAGGCTCTTTTCAGTGCTGCCCAGTGAAAGGACAAGAGGCAATGGACGCAAATGAAAACATAGTATGTGCCGTCTGAACATGAGGAAACACATTTTTACTGTAAGGGTGACTAAGCATTGGCACAGGTTGCCCAGGGATGTAGTGGAGTCTCTCTTCTTGCAGATCTTCAAAATCTATCTGCACATGGTTGTGGGCAACTGGCACTAGGTGGATTTGCTTGAGCAGGGAGTTTGACCCAGACCTGCAGAAGTCCATTCCAACCTCAACCATTCTGTGATTCTGTGAATCTGTTGTTCTGTGTGTTCAGTACAAAATTAATGAATTCTGAAATTGTGCAATTTTCAAGTACCTTAGCTGTAGCTGACTATGCTAGACTCAGTTTAGGGATGAGATGATAAAGAGGAAAAATATGGAGAGTTCTGTTTGCAAAGAGTTTAACTCATTGTTAGTTAGAAATGGAGTGGCAATGACTGATGTTTCTTGCAGAAAAGTAACATATCTGGAGAACATCCAATTTAGGAACTGAATCTGGCTCTTTTGTAAATCTGTGCTCTTTTGTGCAGACTTAATGAAATCCCAGGTCCCAGTAGTGGCCCAGCATTTGCACAATGTCAGAGTTCAGGCCTTGGGCCTTGGTTCTCAGAATTTTATGTATAGCATTTTTTGCAGTTCAAGATGCCAAGTAAGCAATCCAACTTTTTGACATAGCTTTGTTTATTCAGGATTTTTTTTTTTTTTTTAATGAAGAAAAAGGATTTTAATAATTCAGTGACCTTTGCCATTTTGGAAAGAAAACATTTGCCAGTTAGTTTTTTTTTTTCCAATTGCATTCTGCTATTCTTTTTCATAGAACTGAAATGTATAATATGTACAAAAGGGATAAAGAAAAAATCTGTTTCCCTCTTTTTCTCCATAGAATTAAGACATCACAAATACTAAATATATATTCAGCAAAAATTATCCATTATTCTTCTCAGAAAATCCAATGACTATTTTATAACTATAATGTCAAAAATTCATACTGAAAACATGCAATAGTAGGAGTGTAGTCTGTGTACGAATAGGTTGCCATGACAATAATAATATAATCTCATTACATATTTACCATTCACACTGCTACAGGATTTGAACAACAGTAGTTTTTACAGTAAGAGTAAAAAATACTGCCAGCTATTTTTGTACGCATTCTCATAACACCATCAAAAAGGGTCCAGGGTCATTCAGATGCTTTTTAGGTGCTACAGAACTGAGGCTTATCACATTATGTCCTATTCTTATCTAGCAGAGTCCTTTATCATAGATTCCTCTTTACCCACACATCTCTGCCTTAGTTACTCACTTTGGTGAACACAAATTGATCTGAAGATCTGGTTACAGATCTGAAGAGGTTATAGCTCTATACAGTTGCTCCACACAGTTGATTTGTTTTCAAACATGGAGAATTTTGTTCTGTGCTGAAACAGCAAGTTCACCACCTCCTAAAACCAAGAAGAAGCTCTCCGCAGTAAAACACCTGCACTTGGGCCAAGGGGGCAACACCCACCATGGTCACCTCACTCCTCCCAGCAGTGACTACCAGGCACTGATCACTCAGTGTAACCTGCTCTTTGCTTGATAAAGGCCAAATCTTCTCACTCAGCATTAGGAGGCTGGAGATAACACCAAAGAGAAAGGACAGATGACAGAAAGATTCTTTATAGCAATTTTAAGGGTCTTATTAATTAAATCTTTTGATATTGCTTACATAATATTTACAGTTGGAATTCTGTTAATTGCAGTGAATAACTTTTAAGTCCATATAGAGTCTCACAATATTTCAGGGCATTATATCCTTATGAAAAAAAAATGCTTAATTGATATCATCCCTCTGTAATGGGTTGTCCTTTGGTGTTTCTTTTGCTGTTAATACTGTTTTGCATCTAACTTTACATCCTGGCAAGTAGAAGGATATAATAAGGACACAGAAGTAGTTAAACAATTGCTAGCTGGTTTGTTCTTTTCTCTCGCCTTTGATAAAATTTACAGGTGGTTTTGGTTTGTGTGTTTGTTTTTTTTTTTTTTACCCTTTTTCTCTACTCTTATTCCTGGAATTATTAGGGTTATCCCTTTAATGAATTAGGCCTTAGAAGCTTGGTCTTTTTGCCAAATTGCCTTAAATCTGAGTCTTTTGTAAGGAAGACTTGAGCAATTTTTAATTGGAAATGTGCTTACTCTAAGAGGTTTAGATGGTTCTTGCTCCAGATAAAAAATTATGCTGAAGCAGTAATTTCAGACAAATTGCTCTGAAGTATGAATTCAGAAAAAATAGTCTGTGTTTAAAAACTAAGCCTTCCAAATCAACATGTACTGTTACCTGCTGTATTTAGTAATCTGATGTTATAGTTTAGCTGCGGCCAGCAACAAAATCACCACACGGCCGCCCCTCCCCCCGCTAGGGTGTGGAGGAGAACGGAAAGAAACAGGCAGAAAACTGGTGGGTCAGGATAAGAGCAATTTAACAGAACAGCAAAAAAAGGGAACAGGAACAACAACAATACAGATAAGGAGAAAACACAACATAAACAGCAGAACACAGAGAGCAACTCTCACCGCCCGCCACCATCGCATGGTCCTGAGCCGCTACCCCTTCCTGCTGCCCACCTCCCCCCCAACCAGAACCCAGCATGACGGCACATGGTATGGAATACCCTTACTCTCTTTGGCCAGGTTGGGTCAGCCCGCCCAGCTGTGTTCCCTCCTGGTTCCTGGTGAAAATTCACCCTGTCCTGACCAAACCCAGGACAGCTGAATATTAAAAATTGATGAGGGAAAAGGAAAAAAGTAGCAACTGATGTTAAGTGAAGGAGAACTCAGTAGCTGAAGATTGGCTTAGCATAGCTATTCAGAGGAAGTAAAGTAATTGCAAAATGCACTGTTGTCATCTATTCTGTGAAACATAGCTCCCGAAGAATGAAAACATATGTTTGTTGTATTAATAAATGATGAGGTTATGAAGTGAGATGCTGCAATAAACAAAAACTGAAAATTCATCCACTTATAATGTGAATTACTTTCTGCAAGTATTTTTTTTGTAATGACATGGATTAAAAGTGTTTATATTAAATCATAGCTCTACTTATGAACCAAAATTTTGCCCCCTTTGCTATTCTGAGTGTGGTTTAACGGACTAAAAACAGATCGCTACTGATACTGAAATACTTTAGTTTTGACAGTGACACGTGTGCTGCTATGTCTTTGACTCCTACCCCATCCACACACTAACTCTTGGATTGTATAGGGACAGTACTCATCTATTCTTGCATAGTAGACATATGATTTCAAAAGATGTTTGTGTTACCTCTCTTACACAAGCACAAGGAATCCAGCACACAGAATCTGGGCATCCTGCAGCTGGTACAATCCGTCACACTATATGCCGATGCAGAGATTTTACTGCCTATCTGCCACATGTTCTTCATTACAATATAGCCTAAACTACAGAAAAAAAAAACCACCCACAGTCTAAGGCTTCTGAAATAAGGGTGAAGAACTACCCTCCAAAAAAAAAAAAATTGCTGATCCAGTGCTTGTTCAGGCTGGTTATGAGATTATTGATAACATGGGCAAGGAAGTCAAGAAAGTGTTTTTGCTTACAGAAATGAGAAACTGTTTGTTTCTCCTGATCTGCTGGAAAGGCACTTTTCCTCTTAGAGAGGGCAAATGTAGTGTTTTGAAGTGTGTGAGACATGCAGCAGTTTTATAGCTGTGTATTGCTCATCCTATGAATGGAGATATGTTGAGAAGCCATAGGGGAGTGCTGAGTGCTTTCTCTGTGCCTGCTGCAACCTGCCGGTGTCTGGCTGCACAGCAGGTCTGGACTGCTGCTTAATTTACTGGCTACAGTCTCTAGGACAGAAGAGAAGCTGACTGGAGTAATGACCTTGTGGGGGTAGTATATATTTGTGAAGGTGCTGAATGTTTTTTCTGTAAAAGTCAATGCATCAATGGAGAAATCTATTGGCCCAATATTGCATATGAAGTACAATATTCCATATGCACAAGCGTACCAATTGCTACTGGAAACAATATTGTTCACCCATTTATCTCTTGAGATAAGGTGCTTCTCTTATCTACAGACATAGATGGTGGCCATTGATAAGTTGGTGTAGGCTGTGTGGTACAAAAATATCTTTATACAATTGAGGATGCAGCTGAGAAAAGTGCTCATGGCACTTGAGCTAGTGAAGAATACAGAGTTCAGAGAAATGTGAATGTCTTTCATGCAGATACACTGGACACCTTTACATCCCTGCCTTTCTCTTGGCACACTTTCAAATACATCTCCCCCTTCTTCTCTGTTCTTTCATTTTCCTTTCCCTGGCTTTTCTTTTCTCCCTGTGCTATTTCATGTGTGAGGAATCCCCTCCATGAAGTTATGCAGGCTACAGTACACTTAGAGCAAGGATATGAAAGGATTTGACTCAACAGGTGAAGGTTTCAGATGTTTTGCAAAGTGCTATGGAGTATGTGACATTTTCTGACCTGAATGATCCGTCTTTCGTGCTTGCTATGGAAAAAAATTTGTATCTGAGGAAGAGTTGATGTCTTCTAGGGCTAATCCATTCTGCCCATGCAGAACAATCTTCTTTCACCATGGTTTTAAAGTTTATAAATACTTCTTTTTTTCTCTATTTTTTTCTCTTTCTCACTTTTTTTTCTTTCTTTTCTTCCTAAAAGGAGTATCATTGGTTGTGATCAAAGAACAAGAGTATTAGGAGACTACAGAAACATTATGTGCTATGCTTTGAGGTGTGCTAGTGCACCATAGGATGGGCTGAAATAACAGAGAGATGAAACTCTGTAGTTGTAGGGCTGTATATCTACAGCAATTCCTAATCACAATGAGAAAACAGAATATTGGCAGAGGCATTGCTGATAAATATAGGCACCTACTTTGAGGGTTACTGGTGTGTAATATATGCATATTTTAATTCAGTTAGTCTTTACAAGAAATGTTATCAGATTTTTTGACCAAACTTACCTTGTCGTACTGATAACATTAACGCTAATTGGAAATTACAGAGTTAAAAGTTAATAATAATAATAATACACATGTACATGTGTGCATTTGTATGCATATGCACTCACATCAGGTTTTTTACAAGTTCTTATATATGAGTGTAATTATCAGTTCATCCATATGAAAATTTTCACAATTTTTTATGAAAAGAAGATGTATCAGACCTTTCATGCCATTATAATGAAAATGAAAAGAGAAAATGGGAAGATATAATTCCATGTATATCATAAATATATTGGGTATAAATCTACAATTTAATTTTCAATACTTCATGGATAAGGAAGGAAAAGTATGTTTTCTGTCTAAGAATACAATACTTACTGTAAGGTTAAAAATAATCTTATAGAATTTGAGCTGTCTAAAATTTGGGTGCCTCATCAAAACAGGTCATTTAGGTTTGTGTCATAAGCAGTATGGCGAGAAAGACAATCCCAAAGTGTTATCAATTAGCAAAATGTATCTTAGGATAGAAGAATATTAACTTCTAGCAATTTTCTTTTGATGAAGTGTAGAGGATATCTGTGAAACTCATTTATATGACTTCAGAGACATTAGGTGAATTTTGATTGGGGAGTTCCATCTGTTTCTAATTCAGTAACTATTCAGATCCAGATATGGGTTTTGTGAGGCATACTGTATGTTGTTACCCATTTTTCCGTTCTATTTTGGATCTTATTTTAAGTAATGCTAAATATACAAGGTACTGTATTTCCTTAAATTTCACTATATTTTTCAGACATCTAACAATTCCTTAGTTTAAAGTATTGCTGAAAATTCTCAATTTGATGGTTAGTTTGAATTCTGTGGTTTTGGGGTTATTTCTCTGTTTCTTTTAACTTAAGGAATTTTCTTTAGTATGTTATTCAGAGTAAAATCATAAGATGCATTTTAACATCCTCAGCTGTTTTGCTTCCCTAATACATCTTATGACATATTCGGCAAAACACATCACTCTGGCCAAGGGGCAAACCTATTGGCTGTTTTGGAAAAACTCCAAAATCCTCTCGCAGGTCACTGGGCCCTGATCCAACAAAGCACTTAACCATAGGTTTAACTACCCTGCTGGATTATGTCCATAAAGCACAGATTATCAAAATCTATTTAATTTAGCTCTATAAGAAAATTTATTTTTGGTTTTTTTTTTTATTTTTGGACAGTCAGAAGAATATCTATGAAGCAAGAGTCCTACAGTCATGAACAAAATATAAATCCCTACTTGAAAAAGAAGTGTCAACTATTTTGAAGGTGCTGCAAACTTACTTTATTATACTTTTGGTCAGTATTCTTGCAGTGGATGTGCCTTCCGTATTATCATCTCAGTATATTGATCTGACGTCTTAAGGAACCTGAACATGCATAACCCTATGTGACCTGATGAAATGCATCCCAGACTTCTGAGGGATTTAGCTGATATCATTGCCAAGTCACTCTCCATACTGTCTGAAAGGTCGTGGCAGTTAGGCGAAGTCCCTGTTAACTGGAAAAAGGGAAGTATTGTGTCCATTTTTAAAAAGGGTAGGAAGGAGGAACCTGGGAACTACGGACCTGTCAGCCTCACCTCTGTGTCTGGGGAGACCATGGAACACTCCTAGAAGCTATGCTAAGGCCCATGGAGGACAGGGAGGTGATTCGAGACAGCCAGCATGGTTTCGCCGAGGGCAAGTCCTGCCTGACCAAATTTGTGGTTTTCTATGATGGAGTGACTAGATCAGTGGACAAGGGAAGAGCTATGGATGTGATCTGTGATCTGTACGGTCTTCTGTAAAGCCTTCGACACAGTCGCTAACAACATCCTTCTCTCTCAATTGGTGAGACATGGATTTGATGGGTGGACTAGTCGGTGGGTGAGGAATTGGTTGGAAGGTCACAGCCAGAGTATAGTAGTCAAGGCCTCGATGTCCAAATGGATGCTGGTGACAAGTGGTGTCCCTCAGGGGTCCGTACTGGGACTGCTGCTGTTTAACAGCAGATGACACCAAGCTGAGTGGTGCAGTTGACACACCAGAAGAAAGGGATGCTATCCAGAGGGACCTGCACAAGCTGTGTGAACGTCATGAAGTTCAACAAGGCCAAGTGCAAGGTCCTGCATCTCGGTCTGGGCAACCCCCACTATCAATCCAGGCTGGGAGATGATATGATTGAAAGCAGCTCTGCCAAGAAGGACTTGGGGATACTGGTGTGTGAGAAGCTTGGCATGAGCCACCAATGTGCACTCGCAGTCCAGAAGGCCAGCTGTATCCTGAGTAGCTTCAAGAGAAACATGGCCAGCAGG
>Ga0065711_1007027_pt1 | contig 18125 bp, 12 predicted proteins | sample Hoacrofraction12_FD_59098 | JGI IMG/M metagenome (GOLD analysis project Ga0065711, IMG submission 59098) | Hoatzin crop microbial communities from Cojedes, Venezuela - Epithelial fraction 12 v2 (version 2) | ecosystem: Host-associated > Birds > Digestive system > Esophagus > Crop | place... | reverse complement strand
GCAGATATTTAGAGGCCTTTCTAAGGTCCCCTCGCAGCCTTCTCTTCTCCAGGCTGAACAAGCCCAGCTCCCTCAGCCTCTCCTCGGAGGAGAGATGCTCCAGTCCCCTCCTCATCCTCATAGCCCTCCACTGGACTCTCTCCAGTAGCTCCTCATCTTTCTTGAAGTGGGGAGCCCAGCACTGGACACAGCACTGCAGATGGGGCCTCACCAGGGCAGAGCAGAGGGGAAGGAGAACCTTTTCAAATGAATATTTGCATACTACATAGAAATCTACACACAGGCTTATCCTTCTACCAGCAACAGCTTCTCAGCCGAGACAGAACGCAGCAGCTACTCAAAAACGCAGCTTTCTGCCCAAAGCCAGCTGGGGGGCAGCACAGAGGGGGACCCCCACCACGAGGAGGGGGGACAAAGCTGCTCGGCTCCTGCGGTTTCAGCAGAGGAAGGGGGAGCAGGGTGCTGCACCACAAACCAGCTGTCCTCTGCCGCGAGGCCGAGCTCCGGACTCCCGCTCCTCGTCCTGTCTTTAACAAACGCTTTGACACCACTGCTGTCACCAACCCAGTAACTATGAGGTAGTGTCTCTGACCCTCAAGCCTCACGCGTTTAATGAGACCCCAAAGGTTTTCAAAGCCAGGAGTGACTAAGCTTTCCATTGATTTAAGAACATTCCAAAAAAATTAAGAGATCCTACAGCCAAACACGTTCGAGGCTGAAGGACAATTCCACCCGCCAGAGCAGTCCTCAAGCCTTCCTTGAGCACATCATGAAAAAGGCAATTACGGACCGAAGTTATAAAACATATGAAATAAGCTGCAGCCCGACCCAGTGAATCAGTGGCTCATGGAAATTTCCACAGAAGGCTGGAGCCATCAGTTCGCATTTTGTTTATCTCCCTGCTTCGGATTACGGATGGGAGTGAAGACCTTATGGGAACACCCACCGGCTTCCTGCTCGCCCGAACACCCAGGGTGGCCCACATGTGGAACACAGACCTGCGGGACCTCCTGCAAGGCTGCACCCGGACTGTGGCACAGCGCGGGCTCCTCCGGAGCAGGACCGCAGCACGCCAGGAGATGATCTCAGCTTCGCGTTCAGGGCCAACCCTTGCACAACCGAGCTCCGCTGTATCTCAGTCGGACCTGGCTTATCAGCTCCTAAGAGCAAGCTGTCTGCGTGCTGAGGAAAAAGGCACGGATTCCATCTACCTCTCCTCTCGAGCACTGAGTTTAGCCAAGAGCTGTTCCTCATTTTCAGGGGGCGTCAAGACAAGCCAGCAGTTCAGCATTCAGGGGTGGAGGGGCAGGACAGCCTCATTCACCCAGGCCAGCGTTGCAGGTTCAGGGCATACGGGAGCATTCTGACCAGCTCCGTTTCTGTCGCTGGCGCACAAAACGCTCCTTTCAGTCATCTCAAATGAGGGCAGCTTTGCTCATCCTGTGCTCCTCAACGGACAGCTTTAACACAGGCGGCAGGAGTGCTGCGGGCTGAGCGGGCTGTGAATATCAGACACAGACAAGAACGAGATAACGAACCTGGGTGATGGACAGCTAATTAGTTGGCAAGCAGTGCCGTTAATTATTTCCTCTGTCCTTCCTCACGGGGCACCAACATAGACAAGTTTGAGGAGCAGTGCTATTAGCCTCAGCTAAGATCCTGTCCTCAAGTTTCTAACCCGGCCCCGCAATACCAGGGGGGCCGAAGATCTCCAGAAACAACTGTCAAGGGAACGATGACAGTCCATCCACCGCTAACCAGCTGTCCCGAAAACTGCCGCAGACAGGCTACCAGCAGCGCTCCTGCACGACGCTTCACCTAAGGGTGTTCTGGATGCACGTATCCCCTGCTGCTCCTCAGGACCAGTTTGTAGAGTTTATTGTCTGATCCGAGAACAGGATGCGCACATCCTGGTCCTTCCCGTGCTCTGAAAGCCTTCGCACCTTCCTTTTGTTGCAGAGAAGCATGCACAGGGCCATCCTTCCTCTTGCTGCACAAACTACACAAGCTTTTCCTGCATCTGCTGTCCAGTTGGTGCCCGTAAACACGTCACGCATGAGCGAATCCCCAGCGCCGCATAAGGAACCCACCGCTTTCACCACGCCAGTTGCGCTAGCACACATCATACGGCTGTGCAGTGGAGGAAGCTGAACTCAGCTGGGCATTAAAATCAACAGAGAAGCATGGCAAATACTGCCAACAAATACAGAAGAGGAGGTGAATTCGGAGCACTTGCTACAGGCTCTGGGCGGATCACTGCAGACCTCAGTTAGAAGCTGGATAGCCAATGGCTACTGCTGCACTGGAAACCGTAGCGGCACGTTTACGAGGGGGAAACGGAGCTTATGCAATTACTTTGCAGACATGTGGTGAACGGTTACTACTGAAAATAGTTCAGACCTCAAAGACATCCTCTCCTGAGCTGACCACACTGATCTCCAGACACGTGGCAGAGCCGTTTTGGCAGCTCCCCCGGTCCCCAGGCACGCAGCCCTTACCTTATAGAACACATCAGGCACATACTGCTCGCTGCTGGACTCCTTGGCGTAGCCCAGCTCCGGTGCATCTCGGCAGGGCAGCAAACACTCATCTCGAACCAGCGCCATGCACTGATTCGAGACCTGGTACCCCTCGAAGTGGACCTGGTTGTCGGGACCGCCTGGAAGAGAAGAGGCTGGCTGAGACCCCACCACGAGAGCGATCTGCCCAGCGCAGCTCCGAGAGGCACGACTCGAAGAGCAGCGCTCAACACGACTGTCCTGTCTTGCTAAGAGCGCAGAACGGCGAGATGAAAGCGCCGGTGCTGCTGCACGGGAAGCACTGCTAGGCAAGAATCCCCTCCGAGCTCTGCGTTTATTTAGTGACACGCATTTTCACAGCCACCCTAACAGGACAGACCCCCGGAGCGACAGCAGGAGTGCTCTGCCAGGAGCTGAATGGCGGCGAAGCTGCCCCTTCGGAAGGCTCCTGACAGCGTCACCCTCCCACCGCCCCGCAGGTATCTTCTCTCTTTCAGAACACAACCAGGCCGCCAGCTCCTGTGAGCCTGTTCCATTTCCAAGGAACCACGAGCTGCGGATTCGGGGTTGGTCACCCAGCAATGTCAGGCCTGAGAAGAAAAAGCATTTTCCCAGCCCGTAATGGATGGCTTGGTGGAAATCTGACATGGAAAGTGGAAATTAAGATCCTGGCTCGCCGATAGATCACATGCTTGGTGCTTTAATTTGGATAATGTAAGCAACATCAGGTCATATGTCATTAGAATACAACTGGAAAGAGAAGATACAGACAGATGGTAGGAAAACGTTACTATTTCCAAACCTAGGAATTCAGGAGGGGATAGGAATTAATCCATGTAGAGGATTTAAAGGCAAAGTTGATGCAAACTATCCAAGCACATTTATATGGCACAAAAGGAAGGAATCAAGCGTTTAAATAGAAACCTGATGGGCTGATTTAGAAGAAGAGAATGAAATTATCTGGAACAGAAAAGAGGAAATATTCGTTTTCTATCCTTTGATCTCTAACCTCAATCATTCACTGCTCCAGAACAAACACTAGAAATTAAACATTGCCCAAGACACAGGGAAGGCCTGAACAAAGCTAGCCATCATTTTCTCAGCAAAACGCTTTGTTTAAAAACTCCCAGAAATAAATAAATAAGCAAAAGAACGAGTGAGATACACATCTATCTATCTTTCATGCAAGATGGATGCGTTTAGCAGTTTGGAATGCACAGGCAGCTGTCTGACTGCACGGGCCTGTTAACTGAACGAGAGCGATTTCGCCGAAAAAGGCTCCGGGAACACTTACAAAACCTGGGCTCAGAGGAGCCAACATAATATCACACTTTCAGTTTTTAAGTTGGATGCTATGTGGAAGCCGTGCGTTTTTGTCATTGTTTTAAATAGACCCAGAACCCGGCATATCTGCTCCAGGGAAGTTTTAACTGAATACATGTGTCATCCCGTGGAGAGAAGCAGACTGAACTTCCAGCACTACAACTCTCCCAGCACACGCCAACATCTCCCCTCACAGCCCCAGCAGCGCAGACTCTTCCGCAGGGCCTCCGGAGACGTGCTGTGAAAATGGCTAAAATCAGAGGTGACAAATCAAAGCGTTTTGCAGGCTTCTCCGTTTTATTCAGACAAACAAAAAAATGTTTCCATGCTTGGAAGAGCACAGCATCCTACGTTAAGGGTTTCCCTGACAGCGACACAAGGGAGATAAAGGTCCCTCCTTTATGCTGAATCAGCCAGAGCGACTTTCAGGATCCGGACTGCTGTGGTTCTGCACTGCCGCTTTCAGGCAACAGAATCTGGAGCTTAAAGATTTGAAACAGAAAAGTGAGCAACACTTTTTCCTCCGGCTGCAGGCAAAAAATGCTTTCTGGATCAGAGAGGTGGATGCTCCAGGTCTGAGCCTCAGCTAACTTCCCTGCAGGGGACAGGGTAAATAATTGCAGAGAAGATAGCGCAAAGAACGAAAAGGTATTTTACTTGACAGAGCAAGGCAAAACCCTTGTTAAATAGGACAGACGGGGACCAGGACATCAGACTTCTTCTGGCAGAGCTGCATATTCTTCTTCTGTTAACAAGAGATAACTCACGTGTCACCACGAGAGCCAGGGCAAGCCGAGGCCAGTTTATACCTGTAGCCACAACTGTGACAAACTTGGATCCAAAATGACCATCTGGAGAAAGGCGACAGATGTTGGGCTGCTGGTTCTGAAAGTTTCCAGCTGTGATGCACTCTTCTGCACTTAGATAATACGTGTCCTGAGGGAAGAGCAGAAATGTCAATAGAAAGGACAACGTGACGTAGCCTAGACCTATTTCCCTGGTCTGCAGCCAAAGGAAACTACCAACACCCTAGGAAAACATGCTTTCGTAGAAAGTCGCTGCAGAGACTGGGAAAAGAATGCGACATGTCAGCTCTCCAGCCCCGGGCCTGGCTCTCGCCAGCAGGACTGTCCCACTCCTAGTTCCACCCACCCGCACACACCTTACAGGGCTTCGTTTTCCAAAGAAGGACTGATTTCAGAATCACAGGAAACTGAGGTCGAAGTCTGAGCCACGTAGATCTCACAAAGCCCAGCCCATAGGAACATCCTCTGAGTCACTTTGCTCGCTGAGTCTGCACCTCACACCACCCCACTCCCTCCACTCCACCACATTTCCTGAAACCGCCAGCGCCCTTTTCGTACAGCAGAGTGGGCAAAGGGCTGCAGGCAGCTTCGCATGCTATCCAAACAGCTTCAAACCCTAGCAGCTCTCTTTGAGCTCAAGCTCCTCTTCCTTCAGCAGCTTCCGAAAAACCATGTTTCAGAAGAATTCCAGTCCCAGCGTCACCTGCGCTGCCCTGGCTCTGCGCTCTGCTTGGCACAGCCAGCGTTCAGGCGATGACACCAACCCTCCGTCCTAGCAGCTGTAATTAGTTGCACGCTTGAATCTCACCTTGTTTCTGCTGTATCGAACAGTCCCTTTCCGTGTGTCTTCAGAGACCAGATCAGTAAATATCCAGCCAACCTATAAAGAAGCGTTATGGAGAGAGGTGCTTTAAGAAGAGAAGGGGGAAAAAAAAAAAAACAAACCAGAAGAGAGCTTATACATTTTCTCCTAGCAGGACAAGATGTTCTTGGCTCCTCGCACGGCCCTGCTGTATGCTGCCTGAAGGAAATGGCTCTCCCAGCTGTGCCGGGCTCATTTGAATCCGATTTCCAGGAGCAGCATGCCAGCTGGCTGGCCGGGGGCACCTGCAGCTTTATGTTTCACTATGGAATATTTTTTCATGGAAAGATCTGGAGGCTGCAAGAGGCCTCTCAGCCGCTACCTCCTCCCACCCACGGCAAAAAGCATTTCCTATCGAGCGTTCAGAGCGAAGCAGCGTCGGGAGTGCCAGCAGATGACAAAGCAGCTCACATGATCTCATTTTGAGGCTCGCAGTCGCTAGTTAAGATAAAGCTCATATGTTCCCACTGGAGTATGATTCATTCCAAATCAGAGTCTGCCCTGATCCAAAAAAACCACTCCTGCTTTCTGCATTGTTTGCACATAGGAGTATAGATGTGTACACACACACCGCTGCGTGAACCCTTCTATGCACACGTGCTACAAACTGCTAAAAGCAGCTCCGATCAGCCGCCTCCCGGCCAACTCCCGCAGCATTAACCCTGCAGAGGAAGAACTGCTGATTCAGGCTCCCAGCAGAGCCCAGACAGACACAAATCTGCAACCAGCAGTACGTTACACGTAAAAATACCTCATGTGAGAAGCAGAGGAAAAACATGGAAATAAATAAAGCGCACAGGAGCTTTGCTTCAGATGCTGGCAAAAGGCTCAAGATCTTATCTTCAGAGAACAAAAGACCTCACCGCAGATGTTTATAGTCTACTCTACTGACTCTTTTCTAATTTGTGTTCTCTTTAGCAAGTCAAATCTTGTTTGTCTACATCTCATTCCTGGCATTGACACGATACCAAAAGATTTCCTAAACCGGAAAATATCAGCACAGGTTTGAGAGATGCAAACCAGCAGCTCTCACCATCCGGACGTCCTGGCAGGCTGCGGGACAAGGGGAAGAGAGGCCTGAGGCTGAGCTGCTGGGGACCTGCACCTCCAAACCAATGCACAGACTAACTGCCCGCAGCCTGCCTGAGCAGCGCCGAGGGATGGGACCCCACAGAGGAGAACAAAAAAGGAGCAGCAGCCTCTGTGCCTGGAATTGGAGCACCGATGCTGTCAAAAGGAAGAACAAACTCGGAAGGCAACTCCAGCTACATCTGCTCCAAATTAGCACTCACCGGGGAGATGCTACCAGGAACGGCTTCTATCTAAGGACAAATAAAGGGAAAATCGTGTTTCTGCTTCTCTGCTACTCCCTTTGATGTCATTCATGACAGAGAACTGCTGACTTCAGCTGCACAGCCCTGCTAGATGCTTGTGCTCAGGAAAATGCTCTTGTTTCGCTTTTTTATACCTAAAAGCGTAAGAGCTACTGACACTTAAGCCAGATTTCAGATACGCCCAAATGGTCTTGAATAACCCCATGGCGCTGAAGAGAACTGCCAGCGACTCTCCTCACTGCCATACAAAGACGCACGAGATCCAACAACGTCCTAACCTTTCTCAGTCCAAGCTTTGCAGCGATCTCATCCACAACCTCGGCTTTTGGATCTTCCAGGATCTCCAGGCTGTTCTGCGTACCGATCTGCAGCAAAGAAAAACTCACCAGTAAGACAGAACAGGAAAAACCACCGTACACTTAGCCATTGTCAGGAGCGAGGCAGAGGACGGGAGCGGAGGTCTGGGTTTCCCCTTCAGCATCGCCACTGCCTGGTTTCACCCCAGAGACCTCCTCTATTCACAGACCCATCCTGTCGGAGCTCTTCAGCTCGGTTTGCAAACCACATCGGGGTTTATGAATGAAAGACTCAGCATTTGCGAACAGGCCACTGCTGGTTCCCAGCACTCTGGAAAAGGCGAGAGATCATATAAATTTTCCAAAGCTCTGTGTTCAACCTGCCAGCTCTGTACCGCCGCTTCGTTTGTTTGAATCGCTGAGCAGCAGCGAGGCAGAAACCCAGTGAATCCAAGAGCCCACACCCAGGCCTTCCCCCCGCGCTCCGGAAAACACTGCTCCATCTGGGCGCGTTTCGGAGGCGAGCTTTCTCGCGTGAGGAGATGCCGTGTCAAGAAGCACAGCAGAGACTGCTTGCCAGGAGAGCAACAGCTTCCTTGCTTTTACTGTGCACAACTAGAAGCATATGAACTTCCAAAGCAGGTGCTTAACAGCGATACTGAAACAATAGAGGGCATGGCTCTGCTTGGATTGGAAAGCAGGGGATGAACTTCTAAAAGGCTTAGAATCGTGCTCTCACACACACACTCCCAAAGATCTATTTGTTCTTTAAATCTGTTGCATTTCACTCTAGCAACCCTGCAGAAGTCATCAAGAGGGGACGAAGCACACGATCCACCATGACACGTTTGTATACATCGCACCCGCGCTTAGAAAAGTGACTTTGATCAGCAGTGAGGCAGCCAGCAGGCAAACCCCCACTTCAAGCTGAGCCCGGCGTTGTGGGCAGAGCGGCTTTTCCACCCCCATTTTCAGCTCTCCAACACCAAATTCAACTTTTTGGGTTCCCTAGGACGCTGGGCTCGGCGGCCTGGCTCTGGCTGCAGCCTCCCGGAAGGGCTCAGCGGCACCGAGCGCGGAGCTGCACGGTGCTGCACGGCGCTGCGCGATGCCGGGCACCATCTAGCGGGGACTCCCGCCGGCTCGGAGGCACCAAAGCTCATCCGCTCCATCAAGGCAGCGGACTTCATTTTTGCCTAACTGAACTGCTTACATTTACCCAGAGAGCTGATAAGAAGCTGAAGCAAGGGCCACAACATTTTTTTTCCTAGCACAGAATTCGTTTTCGAGCTGTTCCGCACCATAACCTTGGTAACCCAGCGATCATGGAAACGCAAAAAGTGAGATCCACTGTTATGAAGTCTCCCTTGCCTTACATCATCTGAGCACAAACTAAAAGAAAATGTAAAAATAACAAAAAGCAAATCTGGGTTTTAAATTCTTTCATCGGCAGTGACATACACAAAGACATAAACCACAACATCTTTTTCATGAGACCATTTTCCTTACAGAGCTGAAACACTGAGTGAGGTTTCCCAAACAAAAAAGCATTTCCCTGTTCCCCAATCGTGTTTAGGAGTCAAAACTGACGCCACGGCACCCAGCTTTTACCTGTGGGGGTTCATAGATGGCAGCAACCTCCGCCCGGATCCCCAGAGGGATGTCCTTGTGCTCCGTGTACCGGCCGTAGAGATACCCGAGATGTTGGTTTCCTGTCTTCCGCCAGAAGTCTAGGAAGCGATCTGCAATTGTGTGGTTCTCAAACATGATGTTGTCAACATGCCTGTATTTCTGTTCGACAAAGTGCAAGCGTCAGGCCACCCTCGACTAGGTCCGTCCAGTCTGCCTATCGCCAACACCTTCCCAGCTGCCCAGGACGCACACCACCCCGTCACAGCCGAACCCTGCCAGAGCAGGGATGGGGAAAGCTCGCTGCCTCCCTCCCTCTCCCACCGCTGCCTTCAGCGCCGCTCCCCTGCCCAGCACGCAGAACCCACCACGGGCTGGAGTGCGGGGAAGCACTGAGCACCCCCACCACCCCATTAGCTTGGCTTCTTTACTGAGGCCCGTACCGCAAGCGCCTTTGCAACTAAAAAAATAGAGTGAAATTTAAGAGGAAACAAGAAGAAACAGCGTGTGGCCTTTTGGATACCATGAGGAAAAAGAGCGGAGACTCATCGCTAGTGGTGCCAACTCAGATGTCCTCCACAGTAAGAGGAAACTGCTGAACCAGACACATTTTGGAGTCCTTTTCTGCAAGGACTGAAGACCTTAACCGCCATTTCCCAACAACTGCCAATATGCAGAAGCTTCTTGCTCCAAGTTGGCTGTTCTTGAAGTCATCTCTCCGAAAATCAAGGCCAAGCCCCTTCTCAGCTTTAAGCACCAGGGCTCCTGCGAGCTGCGTCTCACCTGTCTGTTGAGAGTGATGGCGCTTGGCTGGCACTTTGTGCAGATGCCTTCTGGCCAGGGAGGGTGCCCTTCACAGCCCGATTTGATCTTGCAGCTGATGTTTTCCAGGGCAACAAACTTCCCCCTACAAGAAGGAGAAGAGAAGGCTGCTGTTACCACAGTAAATGCCTCTCAAAAAAAGCAACTGACTAGAAATATCATGGAGGAAGCTGGGCAGAGCAGACACCAACGCTTTGCATCTCCAGAGGATCTCAAAGCACCCTGTAGACTCCCATGGGGAGGTGCTCCGCTCCTGTGGTGTCCGAGCAGCTTCTGCTGCCCACTCAGCGAGGGAGGTCAAGAGGCCAACATGTGCTCCCCGACCCAGCTCCTAAGCAGATGTTAGAGCAAGAGCAGAGACAGAAAACTCACAGGACCCTGCTTAAATAATTTATGCAGCACGTGGGAAGTAATAGATTATGCTTCTAGGGCAAATCAGAGCTCCTTTCATGTGCGCAAGGCTTCCTGCAAAGGGAAGTTCCCTTCAAATGAAAGTATTAGGGACTTCAGCTGCATCTCACAAAGACATTAAAAAAATCCCAGCGGCATTTCGGAAGAGGAGGGAGAAGGTTACACCTCTGAATAGCTCAGCCACAGGAGCTGCATTTCACAACACAGCGGACTTTCGATCCTTTGCTGAACACGGGCGCCACAGCGAGGCATAAAGACATCAATACTTCTTCCAGCTTCCTCTCTGCTCAGCGCTTGTCTGGCCGGCGTCACCACAGCATCTTCCACCCGTCGCGGGGCAGGACGCCGTGTTTTCCAGTTAGTGGGTGGAGAACCACGGCACCACAACAAGAAAGGGTTTCGCTACAAACACACAGAGCACGGGACAGGGCAGAGTCAGGCCCTGAGCAACGTTAGGCTCGTCTTTCTGTCCTATTCATGTTTGTAGGCAAGCAAAGCCGTTGGTGAACACAAGCTCCCCAGGTCCACCACGGTCTCAGTGCCTCTCTGCAAGGTTTGAGACCCCAGCTTGGAGCCTGGTATAATTAGGGAACCTTTTTCCTTCCATCTGGCCTTCTTCCCCCATCAGTAGTGTTTCCTGGAAGCAATTACATTGCCACAGGGGAAAAAAAAAAAAAAAAAGAAAAGAAGAAAAAGATTTAATTTTTCCCCCCTGCCTTTTCCTTTTTTTTTTTTTCTCCTTTTCTTCTTTTCTCCTCAGTTTGCCACTCAATAGTTGTATCCAACACCGCTCTGGTGAGACCTGTCCGTGCTTTCATTTGTATTTTAAAAAAGAAGCTACGACTAGATTCCCGTAAACGCACAGATTTTCTTACTTGTCTGCCCCTCCGGTCAGCTTCCTGATGTAGGCATGGAACGACATATGCTTCACAGGAGGTTCCAGATGGTTTAAATAATCCTCATCAAAAGGCTGCCAAAAACACCACACAAAGCAAAGCCAGGTCAGACACCTGTCTGATCATACACTGATCACCAAACAAATGGATGTTCTAGAGTCAACCCCACCGGCTCTCAATGTGGAAACAATCAAGAAAATTTAGGCTCATTTTCCAGGCAGCTACTACTGTGATAGAAACAGCGGGGCTTTACAACTGCCAGTTTTATTATCGCCTCCTACTTTTACAACAGATTGGCTCCACAAATCAGAATGAGCCTCAAAGGCAAAATGCTTTTTCCTTTCAATATCGAACAACAAACAAAAAGCCCAGCTGCTCAGACAGGGCCAAAGAACTTCCAGAGCGCACGGCGGGGAAGCGGGGGAACAGCCATCCCAGCTCACAGCGCCTTCTGAGGGATCACTGCCTTGCACCACAAATTATGCAGCTTAGCACGTTTGTGGGCGTTACTGAAGCTGCCTTCAAGCTGAATAATACACGGTTAAGCTGGGAAGTGCCGGGATCCACGAGAGAGGGGATGAAACAAGAAGATCCAGGCAAGAGCAAAGAGGAAGGAAAATTGGAGCTTTTCTAAAGCACTTTCTGTTAAACCCATTACTGCAGAAAAACAGAGCATTAACCAGGATAAGCCCAGGGTCACGGAGGCCTAGAGATTTCGAGACGCTGGGTGCGAGCCGGCACCTTTGACAGTGCACGGCAGGATTCTGACCCAGAGCTGCCATCTTTACGTGAGCAGCGCTTCGAGGGAACGCCTTCGTACTGGAAGAAACCGAATTCGAGCGGTCAGGCTGTTGTGCAGCTTTCTAGGGCACGTTCTGGGGGCTCTTACCTCCAGCGGTACGCAGTGCACACATTTACCCAAGGGGCCGTGGCGACACCTGCGCAGAGAGAAATAGAAGCAGTGTTAAGTGTTCTTTAATAAGGGAAAAGTTCACCTGTAAAAGCTGCTCTGGACTAACAGTTGTGGTGTGGAAGATCTGTACAATCACACAGCTCTGAGCAACTCTGCACCCACTAGGGAATATCACCGAAGGGTCACCACAAGATAACTTCACATAAAGAGACAGCAACAGCTTCAGGTTAAATCCGAGGGTCCCAGGTCAAGATCAAACCTTCCTAACGTCTCCGGCACCGGCAAACAGCTCTGCTCTCTGAACAGCCACGTGAACCCATGTCAGATCACAGCTTCTCGAGTTTTACAACCCTGCACTGAGGTCGCATTTCAATTCAAAGAATTTGAGATCTGCGTCAGAGGGCTGGCCTGCGTGGTTTTAACAAAAAGACAACCAAAACATTCATCCTTTATCAGGCACTGGAGGATGGTCTGGAACAAACAGGGAAGCGCGTGTTTATCGGACAGATAAGGCCCTGCTGGGTAAAGTGACCAAACAGAGGGGAAAACGTCTCCTTTTGAGGCGATCGCTTTAAAAAAAAAACCCCAAACCACCAAAAAACCTCCCCCCACCCCTGTGCCCCAGCACCAGGGCAGTGCTAGTTCTCAAAGGCCTCTGGAGAGGAGCGGGGAGGTTGGCTCTTGGAAAGACAAAATGGATGGGATCCAGTTGCAGGACTGCTTTTAACCAAGTCTTGCGGTAGATAATGTGCCGAGAGGAGCGCTAACGGCTGCTAATGCCCTCAGCTGAACGCCAGCATCCCTTCGTGTTTGGATCGATACGCACTCACAAACACAGGAACAAGCCCAGACACGCTCTTTTCAGCACAAATACCCACCCCTGCGCCTTGGCTCCCTGCTAAGAACAATACCTTCATTTACTCTTTTGAAAAATGTGGTCAAGTCAAAGACAATGTTTTTTGCCACGGAGTGGCGGGTTTTGCCTTTATTGTTTCAATAATGTGACATTTCCCTCATTTATCTTCAGCCTGAAAAGGTTATATAGGGTTTGCCACGTAAAGGCTACGTCTCTCCAAACTTCCTCGCTGCTGCGGCACTAAAGATAAAACCACATGGAAGACAACACAATGGGGAAGGAGAGCTGTTCTGCTTTAGGAAGACTTCCTGGTTGCCTTCAACATTTTCCCTCGAGCCCTTTCAGAAGTTACTCTGCAGAGGGGTCCAGCCCCGAGCCCACAACCAGTACAGACATCAGGCCAAGAGCCAGCCGGGATGTCGCTAACGGTGAGCAATAAAAACCAACCATCCAGCCAGAGGACATTTTAGCAGCATCAGCGTCGATTTACGGTGGTATTAACTCACCCTTGTATTATTACTTTTAGAAAAAATGCATGCTGCTTTGTTTACCTATGCCTCTCGCAGCTAAGGGCTTTGGCAAAGTTAGGCTCTGATGCATTTCTGGGAGCAAAATGGACTCCTTGGTTTCACAGAAAGGTTAGCAAGGCACGTGGTGGAAAGGAAGCCAAGAACTAAGCAGGCAGAGACCCAAGTCCCACTTCCACGTCTCTGTCTCCGGATACTTCCACTCATTTCTTTGGTTTTCCCTTCACTTCTTTCAGTTTTCCCTTACAAGGAGAGGCTGGATCTGCAGGCACAGCAGTGCTCCTGCGTGGGACACCCCAGGCAAGGCGCCACGTGCACCCACCGCAGCGCCGGAGACAGCTACGCAGGGTCCTGTCGGCTCTGCCCAAGCAGGGAGAGGCTGCGCGGCAGCCAGGAACGGCGACAGAGCTCAGGTCCCCAACCGCGGAGCCGCCCCGCATTAGAAAACGAACCCGACCCTGCTGCTCGCCCGCTGCTGGCTGGTGCTGAGGCACATTTCCTTGTCCTGGGAGATGGAGACTGGCCCTGCCGCCCTGCACACCCATCACCTCGGGGCCCAAGCAACGGGAAGCTACGTATTGAGACTACATGGAAGAGAAGCTGCTGCAGTCAGCAGGCCCCTGCTTCGCAAGCGATATGCCACACGCAGAGCATAACCTCGTATTTCTACCCAGCACCGGCTGCCAGGACATCCCAGGGAAGAAATCAAAGTCTTCATTTTAATCTAGAGAGCTCCAAATGTTTTAAGAGCACAAAATATATGATCACAAGTCCCATAGCAGAAGCCACCTTGATCAGAACAATAGATGCTCTGAACGAGTCCTTCCTGGCAAAGACCCTGGGATTTTGGTATCTGCTTCCTTCCTCGGCTCGCCAGAGCTCGATTTAACCTTCCAGGACAATGGCAAAGGCTGCTTTCCCTTGTGAACGTTTCAGCGGCAGCAAGGGACGGAGCAGCGGCTCAGAGGCAGTTCCCATCGCACGCTTCCTGGCCGCTGGTTTCAGACAAGACGTTACCAGCTCTGCTGAGGCACAGACGCATCGGCAGGAACAAAGGCCACCCGTACTTACAGCTGCTGGTCTCGATTTCGGTAAATCTTCCCGTCCTGTTTGATCAGATACTGGTCGATCTCATCTTCCACCACCTGCGGGGCCCCCACAGGCCGCAAGCCTTGGGAGACAGAGGTGTCCATGGTCTCTGAGGAGGAGCCAGCCGGGCTCGAGGGGTAGAGGAACAGCATATCGCCATGCCTATGGGGGTGGAAAAACAACACAGAGGGTCAGCTGGGCACGAGCTTCGCTGGGGTGGGAGTAAGACACATGCTGCCTCACGCAGAGGGAAAGGCTCGAGGTCCAACCTCTCCACCTTCCCCTTTTACCAACAACTGAACTGCACCAGACCGTCGCCTCGACCGCCTGGAGGAATCGGCTCCTCTGCACCCACACAGGGTAGGAAACGCCTCTGCTTGGGTCGCGGCATGTTACAGGCCACACCGATGTTCACACACCGTTAGGGCACGCTCCCGGGCGGCAAACCTCCCGCAGCACGGAGGAGCGTGTCGATTATCACAAACTACACCCAGACCAGCCAACGTGGCAGTCCGACGCCGTTCCGCCAGACACCTCTTTCTGCTGCTTTGGTCATTTGCCCAACAAGTGCTCCATAAGGTGCCAAGACCGAGGGAAAAAGATGAAGAAAAAGGCAAAAGGAGCCTACAGAGAGAAGCAAGAGCTCCAGCGGGGCCGGGGACCAGCGTGGATCCCTCGGGTCACAGCCTACCCAAGGCAGCTGCCAGCGCTGACACATTCCAGCGACAAGTTGCTCGCGGCGGTAACAGCTCTTGTATTTTTCGTCAGTTTAACATTACTCTTGACACAGACAGCATGCAGACATGCCCACGCAAACACGAAGCGACTGCACCGTTTGGCACCTCTGATCCCCTCAAGCGCCCGGCTGCGGCAGGCAGGAACCCCGGCTTCTGCACAGGGGACTGTCAGACCCTGGCATTGACGCTGAAACAAAAGGACAGCGCGAGCGAAAGCAGGGACGAGGGAGCTCGCTGCAGGCTGGAAAAGAGCAAACGGGAGGCCTGCGGCTGCCTCACCACCGCGAGCAAACACAACGCAAGAAGTGACCTAAGCAATGGCTGCCTCGGCCTCGCACGCCGTCATTTCAATCACCCTGTTTCGGCACGTCAATCAAGCTTCCCTCTTCGAGTAGCCGGCGAGTGACAGCTGAAAGCTGGGGACTGCTGCAACATGACGCTGCCTGCTGCTGCCCGGTTCAGAGGGAGGAGTCCGGGCACGCTGAGAGAAGAGGCACCCCGCTGTACAAAGCCCCCCCTCCACCCCCAGCGCTCTCTGTCAGCACTCACTTGATTTTCAGTAAGTTGAGGGATTTGTTTTGTGACGCTGTGATCTCTCCTGTCCTGTTTCTATTGGTGTAGACAGAAAACCCATTATTCCTGAAACCAAATTCTTTCGCAACCTGAAAGAGAGAGAAGAATGACAAGGTTTAAGATACCTCAGAGCCCTGGTTGGATGTTGAAAGCTGCTCAGAGCAAGCGCTCAGTCCAGGGAGCTTCTACTGCAAAACTTCAGCCGAATTCACCCGCATTTCTGCAGAGCACAGGATAACTGAGAAAAATATAAATGCCTGGTAACACCAGCAATTTATCTGAAAAAGCAACTTAAAAAGAATGTGTGTCTCACACAGCACAAACGCCGTATTTTATCGACACCCAGGCAAGCGCTGTGATGACGCAGGGGGGCAGCTATCCTCCCCGATGACCCAGTCCCTTCATCCCAGCCTCACCAGCTCACACCAGCCAAGCCACTCTCACCTTCCTGCAACCAGAATTCCTCGGTCCAGAGCTTCACCTCCGAGGCCCTTCTGCCCTCAGCTCCGCTCCCACCTACCACCTGCTGCCCGAGCTCTTCCCGCTCTTCTCCTTTCTGTTTCTCTCCACTCGCCTCTTTTCTCCCGATGGAGCCCACCCTGACAACAGCCACCCCTCAGTCCCCAGGCAGGTTCTCATCCCACTCGTCCTCTCAGCAGTTCAGCTTTACTCTCTACCAATCAAACGCCTCTTCACAGCAACAGCAGTTTTCACATTTGGCCATGTAAAAACATAATCAGTTTAAAACTGACATTAAGAGTTTCCCTAGTTGACGAGTTTCTTCCTAAATTCTGAAGTTAGTAGCCTCATTTTTATGAAATACATCTCTCCGTGGCTTTGGTAGGGCCCAGAGACAGCGACTGCACACAGGACAAATGTAATGAGCCACAGACACGACTGTCCCACAAGCGAAGTCGTGGAAGGCAGCTTCTCCACCGTCAGCTCCGCTGCGACCTGTGGCATCAAGCGCTCTGCCGTTTGAACGGGCGCGCGACGTCCGCAGGGTTCACCTCCTCCGTTACGCCCGCCAGAGCTGAGCGTTGGCTCTTCAGGCCACAGACTTCACCAATTTTTTTCGAGGAGTCAGATTCCAGAATATGTTTAACAAAAGGCTCGGGTCGGTTCCTAACTCAATTCTGACGTGAGCGCACCTGGGAGTTAACTCTGTTGGTACTCTTACCTAGGACGCGCTACAAAAGACAGCGCCGTCCTTATCGAGGCCCTCACCACTCTGCAATGCGCTGTCCCGCACACTTCTTCCACAGCTCCCCTGGGGTCGCCAAGGAGATCTAAGTTAATTGCTAACACAGAGGAAGCAATCCGATGGCTATCGAGCTAAACACAAAATCCACCACACAGATTAACATTTCAGCGCTAAAATCCAACGCTATGAATACGCACAACTCTGCAACCTCTCTCTTTCAAGCAAGCCCGACATCAGGAAAGAAACCCAAACTTTTCATGTATTCCGCTCAGCAAGAGGACAGAGCTTTCCCCAGATCAACAGGCAATTTCTGCGAGTGCCGATGCTTTTGTTCCGACAGTAACGGGTTGCAAGCACGATTGTTCCACGCCGCCTCGCGTAACATGACCCCTTGAAACCGAGCAGCTCGCTTTGCACAGGTTCCAGAGATTCTGCAAGCAACGCTTCTTCCCTTGGGCCAGACTGTTCAGAGGCTGCAGCAGGAGTCTCTGACCCAGCCCTGAAATCCCTCCGGGTTTTCTCTTGGTCAGGTGGGGATGGCTGTCGCGGTCCGGGCCCAAGCTTTGAACAAAGTAACTGACTCACAAACAGCAGAAGGTTTCAGTCTGAACAGAAGCTTTCAGTCTGCTCCCCTGCCCCCTCACAGGGGGAAAGGAAACCTGACTGAATAAAAGAATGGCCCTTCAGGCGCACGAACACAAAGGACTTCTCTTACCAAGCAAAGAAATCCTAATCTGAGCATCCCAGGCTGTGGAGGAGTTGCAGGAGGGAAGGAGATGGAGAACTCTGCTCATTCTTAAAGAGCAAACTTTAAACACTGAGCCCCTGCATCAGACCAAGGAACGAGCCACAGCCAGCTCCGAGTCTGATGACTCCACCGCTCTGTGCGTCCCCCTTGTCCCAGGGCAGAAACCTTCCCCAGGAGAGCCCGGAGGCTCCCACACCGCCCCAAGGCCTCACCTTAATCCCTTCCTCGCTCTCTCCAAAACCACACCGGGAAACCAGCGGCACGCAAAGCACATTCAAACGATATGCAAAGCGCCAGTCATGCAGCTGAGTTCCACCAGGATCATGCCTGAAGAGGCCAGTCCCTTGCAGCAGGCCTCGACTACCAACCAGCTTTCCTGCGCCTCTGCTTCCCCAGCTGCCATTTCCTCGGGAGAACCCTAAAAACGTGTCCTCCCCGGGGAAGCTCCAGCTGAAAAGCTGAATACGTTTTACTCCTTAATTTTGTGATGTTCCCTCTGGAACAGCAATGAGAAAACTGGTTTTGGCTACACCGATAGAACCACCGCTTCCCACAGGACGCCGCGATCCTCGCTGCCGTC
>Ga0065711_1006171_pt1 | contig 18128 bp, 10 predicted proteins | sample Hoacrofraction12_FD_59098 | JGI IMG/M metagenome (GOLD analysis project Ga0065711, IMG submission 59098) | Hoatzin crop microbial communities from Cojedes, Venezuela - Epithelial fraction 12 v2 (version 2) | ecosystem: Host-associated > Birds > Digestive system > Esophagus > Crop | place... | reverse complement strand
TTTTTTTTTTTTTTTTTGGGGGGGGGGTGCTGTGGTGTGCTGAGACCTAGTTATATTTTCTCTAATGAAATATTATTTGCCAGTGTCACTGTAAGTTCAGTATGTACGACAGTCTATCCCAAGTTCTTATAGTTCCTAAAGGTTCTCCTTTTTGCTTCTATTCTTAAGTCAGTTTTCATGTAACTACTGCAACATATTACTGAAGCTAACGGTTTAGCGGGCTTCAAGGATGAATGGGATCTACCAATAGATAGTAAAAGCCTTCAGACTTAACTCTTAACTATCATTAAACAGCTTTAGAAATAATATAAAATCTCATACTACAGATCTGGAGTCTCTGGGTAACAAGGGTTTGAAAGAAATTCAACCTCTTGAAAGGTGAATCTGTAATTGTCTACTGCAGTATTTCTGTAGCTCTTCCCAAACTATCTAATTCTAGTCATCACCAGTGATTTTGTAGCCTAGCTAAGTCACTGAGCCCATCTTCTTGCTCAGATATATTTCCTTTTGCTGTATTTACAGCCTGCCGATTTTCTTTATCTGCTGACTTGCACGTTCACTTTTTTCATTTTCTTTGATAGTTTTCTGAAGAGCAGACTTCTATATTTCATTATTTCTAATATTAGATACAACTATAAGATTTAGGCCAGAAAGATACAAGTTAAAGGAGTCATTTCCCTTGTAATTTATTCATATCCTTCTCAAAGTGGAGCTATACTAATTAACTAATGGTTAAGAGTAAAGGTCAATTTACATTTGATACAGATATCATATTTTAAAGCTATGAAAAATAATTTATACTGCAATTACGAGGTTCACAGTCTGTGAGTTCTGATCTTCTGATGCACCAGCTAAGCTCTGCAACATACCACTGTTCACCCTTAATGTGTCACCAAAGTTACAAACTTAATGGACAATGAACTGGCAATAAAGTGTTAATTTTGATAGGTCTACCAGAAAGAATTAAGTGGACAGTGTTCCAGTCCTCATTTTTAAAGTTCAGTGAGTCAGTCCTGCCAGTTTTACTTCTGACTTCATTTTTTTCCTAATCTCAGCAATTTGTAGATATTTCATTATCTGTGGCTTAAGACTTTGATTTGGCTTTCTTTCCTTTATCCACCTTCTTTGGGGTCACCCACGCACTCTGTGGGTACATGATGCAGCTGAAAAACGCAGCATCTCCTCAGTCCTTACAGATGTCAAGGGGGTTGTGGCTGCTTTCTGTGCCTGAGCCAATTTCTCGGCACCGCGTTACACTGGTCCATGCAGTCCATCTATCTATTTATTTAGTAAGTTTTTTTGCATGAGGGTTTTTTTTGCCTTTCTTTGCTATCTCTCAGTTTGATATATTTGATACTGACTCTGAATCTAAGAGTTGAATTTGACCACAGCAAAGTATTTATGAGTTAGACTAAAGCAGAGAATTGTATCTAGTCTAATGCCTTTTATGCACCAAGATCTTCAGCCTGCAACCTGAGTAGTCCTGTTCCCACAATACAGTGAGTTTTTAATCTTTTACACTGAACACAGCAACGAGTGTTCTTAATACTACTGTCAGATGGGTTTGGGAGGGTGAACTTGACCTTGCACTGTCATGGACATATCAGTTCCCTGCCACTTGTCCTGGAAATCATTCAGCAACTGTGAAAACTTCTTACTTATAGAGGTTCCCTCCTCAGTCTTTGTTTTTCACTCAGACTCTCCAATGACTGTATCACAGATTGAATGTGGCTTAGCATTTTAAAGACAAAACCAAAACCTCTAAACCCTGTGAGTTTTCCCCTAAGTTCAGTTAATTCTAGAAACATTGATCAGCATTTGAAGTGGTCTTCAAAACAAAATGTCAGTCCTTTTCAAGTTACATTAATATTGGACAGACTTGTAAAAATTGTTAGTGATGTTTTTCTCTTTCATGTGCCTTTCATTTTGCTGTGCAGCTTTAATAACAGAGCAGCAGCTTGCCCAGTCTCTCTTCTCTGTCACAGTGAAGTTTAAAGTGCTGACCACAGGATGACATATCCTGGACAAAGGGAAGGAAACGTGGGATTTGTGGTGGCTTCACAGATCCCTGTCAACAGAGGAAATAGGTGGAAATGTGGGAGGGATGGGCAGTCAGTGGTATCCATACTCTGGCATGGGGAGGAAGGGGGAAAGGGCATGTCCACAGGGATCCTGAAGTTGAGCAAAAATGAAAGCACAAACAGAGCTTTGAACATGGATGAGAGAAGAAGACTCAAGAAGAGCAAAAACAGCAGCTCAGCCAGAGCCCCGAGCACCCATGGCTTCAGAAACACAAGGGTGTGCATCTGGGGATCAGGCAACGTGAAACTGCCATGTCCCATGGTCTTGGTCTTACTAACACTGTGAACACCACCACCTACACCACACGAAGTGGAGAAAGGCATATTTGCAGAGCTGTTCTTTGGGCACTTCGTAATATCAGAGTTCTCTCACAGGTGAATATGAAAATTTTACCCACTACCAGAAGTTTGCCAGGTGTCTCACAAAACTAGTAAGTCTAAGCTCCTTCTCCAAATTCTGCTTTCAGAAAGTTGAACATGCAACAAGTCAATGGGACCCATTTTTTCATTAAAAAAATAGAATAAAAATCATGGCTAGCTCGCATGTCCCAAGTCTCTCCCCAACCATGGAGGTACTTTTGAGGTATTCCTCCTCCGCCTACAACTGGCCACAATGCTTAACTTAGTTGCAATTAATATTCACTATTTCCTTTCTTAGCCTGAGAAATAATTAGGTATCATATCTCTTTCTATGGACCTATGCAGAATGGAGTCATACTGTAGTCCATAAATAACATTGATAATAGTTCAGTAGCATGATAGTTTGACATCCCACAAATTAAGAAAAAAGGGAAAAAAACTGAAAATGGTTGTTTGATTTTTTTTTAAGTATAATTAATTACATGTGTAAATACATTAGCTACAACTCTGGGCAAGCAATTAGACAACTAATTACAGAGAAAATGCAATTGAAGGCTCAAACAGACGACTACCCGTCTGCTAGCCATCCCAGGTGTTTATGCTCTCTCTGGATTGTTTATTTAGGTTTATAAAAACACATCTGTTCACAGAACTCGGACACAACTACATAATACAATACACAGAAGCACAAAGAAACTCAGCCCTCCCACAACCGGATTTTTTCCCTTTCTCCTGCCGCTGCTGTGAGCCCAAGAAACAATTCTTGTACCCACCAAAGAATATACACTTCAACATACATGCTGAAATATTACTTTTGTCAGTGGATCTTAAACATGTGGTCAGGTACTCCACTCCGTAAGTCCTAGACTAAGTTTGTATTTAATTGCTTTTCTTAATATGATGGGGAGGAGTATATTCTTTAGAATATTTTTTTCGTTCCTCAAGGCAGAATTATCAGCCAGAAACAAATACTTTTTTTTTTTTTTAAAAAAGATCCCCAGAATAATATCTTTCATTATTCTTACCCTTCTAGAATGCACCATACTTCATGCCCAGAATTCCATTTTAATCAATCCTGACATATGCAAGACAGTGCATATTGCCAGTGGGACATAGATGGGATTGCTTACAAGAAACTGTAATGCAAAATCAGTACCTTTGCCTGGTTTTCAAATGTCCATTAGCCACCTTCAGAGGCAAGCCAATGTGCTACCACCTCCATGCCTAAACACCGATTTAAAATGTCAGAAGCAGCCTGTTTTTCTTGGAGTTCTACCCCTTTTTTTCCTGTTACAGAACCTTTTTCCTGGTGGAAAATAATGGTATAAATCTTTACATGAGAATATGCCATTTCTTCTGGATTGCTGCAGTTCTTTTAAGATCTGCTGTTTTACCCCACTAAATACAGTATTTTGGAAGGAATCTTTTTCAGTAATTTATTCCCTTAAGATAAGTTAACAGCAACTAAACTAATCAGTCATGAGTCTAAGTAAACACGAAAATGCTAACATGCTTCCAAGTGTCTGCATGCAATTAATTAATTTTTGGTTTTTATTTACCTTTTAGGCTGTATGAAAGTGTCCCACGTGACAGGAGCACTACATTTCCCTTCCATGTTCAATGCCATCTCACCTCCTGTAGCTCCTGTCTCAGTCAGGATGAGATAGGTTGCCCCAATCCGTGCAGCAACACAGGTTGGACAGCCCAGTGATAAGCTTGGCAAAAAGGACCCGGAGTGAGAAAAGAAAAAAAATAAAATAGTGTAATTAGGCATAATATTCACCTTCATGTAACTGATCATAAAGACTTCATGAAGTTCAAAGTGGAAACACAACTTCACACTGAAAATTAGGTTTATTTTAAAAAGAAATTTAGATTTTTCTAGAATTTATAATACTATACTAGACAGTATTTGCATCTATAATACTATCCTCTGTCTGCATTAACACTGCAGTGCTCTAAATATTGAAGTTTAAAACTTCTGTAGTTTTTTTAAAGGTTACCTCCTGGTTCATTGACACGTATTTTTGATCTTTGAGTTCTGTGCACTTAGTCTTTTCTCCTTCCAGCAGCTGACACCAAAACCCATTCTCATGGTCAAATTTGAAAATAATGTCATACATAAAAATATGGACACTTTTCAGTTCACGTACTAATAGGTTCTTAAGAATGGGGAAAAATGCATGGATTATGACACCTCTTCCAGTCTCAGTATCTTTCGCATACCCAACAAAATTTTCAGATAGTTAAGCTGCTGTAACTCACCTTATCTTAGTTCTGTTTGACTCCCTCACTTTTAATCTCTAGTAAAACACTTTTGAACTCTGTTTTCTTTACCTAATGAGCAAGAACGTAACATGCTGAGCTTTTAGTCATTGACTGCACCAGGGTTACACAACATGCCTTGTTGATAGAAGACTATTTTCTTCGTAACAGAAAATTACGAGTGAAACTGCAAGTCTGATTCTGTCACTTGCAAGAAGTAGCAGGAAGAACAGCAACACTATCAGTCTTTCAGGTATAATAATTACATTACATTCTCGGTATTAATGAATGCAACTTGCCCACATACGTTTCTTGATGCTAAGTAAGACTATTTGGGCAGCAAATGAGCCAGATTAGGAGGTTATCACTCTACTTTCTGCTGATCCCATCACCCACTTCATCACTACTGGAGGTTACAGACTTCTCCAAATTGTCAACTAATGGCATGTGTAGTTGCTTCTAACCCAGTTCTGTCTAAATGAATCCAACAGCTAGAAGACTTCTAATAATAGGGGTTATCTGACACAGCTCAGTTCAGCAAAACTGGCTTATGGAGAGACTTATATGTGAAGATACACTGACATCTCCGAGAGGCTGGTAATTGCAGGGAAGGGGTGATGAACAGCTGAAGATAAGGTGTGGAACAGCAGGAAAAGTTTAACACAAGTTAACTGAATCCAAAATGGCAATCTGATAGTAGCATTACTGTGCTCTCTCATCTGTACCTTTCAGATAGATGCACAATAAATATTGATATCTGATTTAACAAAGCACTGTTTAGCGAACGTCAGACTTTGTCAGCTGATTCTTTCTCATGCCTCATTTCTCATTTTATATCTCAGAATATCATCAGAGAGAAAGCAATTACAGTACTGTTAGTGAAATCACATGGCCTAGCTGTAAGTTTTCATCCTGTCAAACACAGGGGGAAGGAGACACTTGTGGGCGTGCACTGCCCTTTATTTATTTACTTTTAGCAAGAAGCAAGTCAATAGTGATGCAGCAAAGACAGACTGAGGTGTTAACGCTAAAGCAGGTAACAGCACTGCCTAAAAGTATGAAATCTTCTTCCACTGTGCTGAGTTATGGACTGTGCGAAGCACCCCTTTGAGTGCTGGCACGTTGCTAATGGCAGGGCTGTTTCACCCTTGAATATGACCAGCTCACGCAGGAGTGACAGTAGGAAAGGCTTATGGAGCCATTTCCTCCTGCTGCCTTCAGACACACACTGGCTCAGTTTGAGGGCATCAAAACTGTTGAAAAGGGTTTATAATCGGCTTTGTTCCAGAGAGCAACTCAAGGGAGCTTTTTAAGGCACTCTTAACAGGCTTAAAGCCTAAAGTTAATTAGAATGGAATTGCATGGCTGGGATGGTTGGACAAAGTAGACCTTACATGTGTTTAGTAGGGATCAGTTTATAAATGTATTTCCATAATAACTCTCTCTACCAGGAGAATTCTTTTCTTCCTCTGCTGTGCCAGCTCAGTGCATCTACCCTGGGTTCTCTGTCCTCCCCTCATGCTTTTACAAACCGCCTTCCCCCCTCCTGCAGGTACCTGTGAACCACCTTACAAGCAACTCAGTAACTCCTCCTTCCGTCTGTCTTTGATTTTATCACCGACTCTTCCCTTTGGTTTTCTCTTTTCTAGAAGTTAATTGATTCACAGCATCAAAATGTCAAACTCAGTTTTTGAGAAATTGCAGAGCTCAGGAGACTGGTGTACTGGAGGACTACACGAGTTGGTTCCTGTATATACAGACAGTTGTAAATCTGGTTATACCTGATGGCTTTGTTAACAACATCCAGAAATATGTCTCTAATTTCTCCTTTCGTTTCATTTTCAGAAAAGCATCACTGAGCTGAATATCTGGTTCAGCTAAAAATCTCTTTCATATAGATACCTAACACAAAGTCACAACATGCAACAGCAGAATAAAATAATCATGAATGCTCTTGTTGCTTTTTTTCCCTTTCAACTTCATTAAAAAGTCCACAAAGATGTTCCTGAGGACATGAAACCAGTGGGTTTCTAACCTGAAAGATGTACAGAGTCACAAAATCAGGTGCCTTGTTACTTTTTAAAGTCCTTCATGTTTGAATTCTTTGATAGATTTCTAGTTAATTTCAGAATAAGACTACTTAACTGTGTTAAGACTAGTTACCTGTGTTTGTCTCTTTTTGCCAACTATTTGGCTGGCCCCATTGTATTTAACATTAATTTTGGTATCAGTTCCAAAAGGATGAGATTTTACTCTGTGAGTCTTTGGGGAAGAATGATCTCTCTTTTCTACTTTCTTATAATGTTCTCAGAACTATACCCATATACCAATTATTTTGATAAGTGTGACATTTCCCATATTCTTCCAGCCTCTGATTCTCAGTCTTGCACTAAAGATGGTGGCTTATAACTACTGGCTCTCAGCAGGAACTATTATTTTCAAAATAGTGAGATACTAAGAATCTATTAAGAGCAAGAATTCTGAAAATAAAGCTTAATTTAAAACCTTCATTTCTTGAAATGTAAACTTTCACTGGAAATAGTTGGTTTAAAGAATTAACATGGATTCTGAAAAAAAAAAAGCCTCTTGACGTTTTCAAAAGGAGGATGTTGTTTCTTAGTCTAACTCTTTTTAAATTTTAGTTTACACTAGTTGTTTGCTGGAGATTTAGTGCCGTGAAACTATTTGGCAATTAACAGTCTCAGACATTTTCTAGCTACCCAGGAAGGACCTGAAGTTCAGAATTCATGAATTAGAAAAAGCGCTGTGCTTAGAGGAATGGCTTTTGAGAGTTTCTGAACATCCATCATACAGATCCGATGGCTGTAAGTTACCCCCAGCTTCAGCTTCCCTTAACGCGTCCCATGCTGAATGGTGTCTGCAAACATTTTCATACAGATCTTTTTTCTGCAAAATAATCATCGTATAAATCACATGAAGATATCAAAATAATTACAATACAGAGAAATTCCAACAAATTTTTGAACTTCATCCACTTCTATAATTGCATCTTTTCTCAGCTGCTGCTCATCTATAATTAATAGCTGTAAAAAGAAAAGAATACCTCTAACAAATTTAGCACATACCTGATTAAGCTGCAACAGTTACAGCTTTAATAAAAGAGAATGAGAGAGGCAGTGGATGAGGAACGCTGGTGTAGTACTTCTTCAAAGAGCACGTGTGTGGGATGTTATTTGGCCCCCTTTGTACATTTACCACTCATGCCTATCCTAAGCGTCTTTTATCAGTTTTCCAGTCATACGTTCTGGTGATGAACACAAAGGCAATGTGAGTTCAGAAACTGGCCCTCCATTCAGCCAGACACAGGGGCTTCTGCATCCCCCTTCACACCTAATGAGCTCATTGTTCAACACTTGCTGAAGATTCAGGCAGAAATTGTTGAATCAATTTACATCTAATGACGGCTTCAAGGTTAGTTTTGTCACTTTTCAAGCTAGGAACTTAATTATAAATTTTCTCTCCACTTTTCACAAGAAAACTTTCCGTTCTGGAGCCTGGGAGATAAAATTTACCACAACTGATAGAGGCCATGGTGGCAATCCTGGTGCAGGGTCAGACATGATCACTTGTGACTTCAAAACCAGCCAGGGTTTTCCTGGGAGGCAGCCGTGGGAAGTGAGCTGCCAGGGACTGCAGCTACCACAAGCTGATCAAATCATCATATCAACACCGCTTAGCCGTTTGCACTTGAGGCAAAGCTTTTACCGTGTCTGAGGTTTTTACCTCTATCCAGGCACACAAGCTCCCATCGCTTCATAATCAAAGCCTTCAGCAACCAGCACTTGAAATTGGAGGGTTTTTTTGAAACTTCATCAAGTGTACGAAGTTTAAAGTGAAAGAGACGAGATTATCTGAGTAGCGTCACAGATCCACTCCACTACCTCCTGTCCTCGTCCCTCAGCTCGGCAGGGAAGCCCACCAGATCTCAGGTGCTGCCTCCCATCCAACCTATGAATTCCCTCAAACGGCAAAGCCAGGTATTTTTATGTCACTGTAACAAGTTTTTTAAGTGCTTTTTATCCAGCAGCTGGCATTACTGGTTCCTGATTGTCATGGAGTCTGAACAAAAAGCAGTGTGTGTAGGTCTCCCGTAAAACAGCATTTGCTCATCACATTTGGGCTGACACTTTCCTTCTTCTTCACATTTTTTTTAAAAAAAGATCCTAATTGAAAGCTGTGCAGAGAAGCACAATTATTAAATTTATGTTAAATTTTTGTTAAATTTATGACAAAGGTAGCTGCTTCTGCAGGTTGGTTTTCAAATTGCCATCTGGAAATGTGACTGACATGCCTGTCATGTGCATGACAGAGAAACAGCTCGTTCTGAAGAACTTTTAAAAATCAGTGTTTTTATAATGGATCTGAGGTTTGTGAAATGGGAAGACAAGGTGCTTTGCTATTTTTCAGAGCATTTATAGGCCGTGTTTCAGAAAATCACTTCCTCAGGAAAATTTCTCTTAAGGACAGCACTTAAGCATAAGTTTAAGTCCCACTGAGATTTCAGCAATATTGAAGGCTGAGTACGGATTTAAATGCTGTGTTAAGAGGGTTGATTTCCTGACAGACTTTCAAAATCCACTATTCAGGGCATACGCATTTAAATAGGAGTTCACACCTCTAAGCTACGCAAACATTGCCAGCAATAATGAAGGGCTGGTGTGCAGACACTTCTGAACAACAAAGTTCCAAAATTTCCTGTTAGCAGAAATTTGTTCACGTCCTTTTGTCTGAAATCTTTTTCCCAATCCTCATTTTAACAGAAATTAGTAGCTCAACATATTTTATAAACTACTGGAGTTCTACCTTTGATTTTAATTAGGCTTGGGTCAGATCCTGAAAAAAAGACAGCCTATGTCAACAAATAATTTGAGAAAGTCTTTGTGACTTAAAAGTGGTATATTACAGTGATTTGAATGTATATTTATCTGCCTTATATAAAAGTACTTTGAATAGAAAAATCTATTTTTCCTTGTTTTCAGGAATCACTAAGTTTGAAGATTTTTCTTAAAGAAATCAAAATTGCCTTTATAACTATGTCTTTGTATTTTTTGATTATTTTATCAGCTTTTTTTCTGCATTTCTTTAAACATTCTGACTAAAAAACACTTCTACTTTTGAAACCTTTATTTTCACAAGTTTCCACGTTTCATCGACACATATGTTTTCTCCAAAGCCTTTTGGAAAACTCCATTCTAATAACTACTTGAATTTAAAATGAAAATAGAAAGTGTGCAGTGAAAAGCGTAGAGCAGATGGGGGAATAAAATAAGCCCCAACAAAATGCAAATTCTTTTAGCTGTTGCTTAAGTATAATAAAGCCCCTAACATCACAAACAAGTTTTTTCTTTTCCCAGTGGTCTCCATCCTTGCCTTTGAATTTTTTTTGCAGTAATTCCTAATATTGCTGCCGTAATTTCAGCCACTTGGATATGAAAAATATTGAGAGCCCTAGCACAGGTGGTACAGGCTATCAACCGTGGTACGCATTGATTACACCTGCTAGAAACAGGTTTTACCACCAGAGTACTTCTGATGTCAGTTTTGTTAGTCATTGTTATTTTAATCATGTATTCAAATTCCATTATTAGGAGTATTTGCTCTATCTAGCCTTAGATGTCTAACATGGCTGCCTAAATTAAGAGGCTGGTCTCATTAGGTTTTTCAACAGTGAGTGGAGAGAGACAGACTCCTTCACAATTTGGGAGTTAATTTCCACATCCATCATCAGTTACAGTCATTCAGACTGCCCAATGTCAGGAAGACAGCACACCCACTTATTTGGGACCTTTCTTTCCTCTTCTAGTCACCAAAAGGAGAGGAAGATCACCAGGTTTCAGAAAGCACAGAAGGAGAAGCCTCATTTGTTGACCTGAGCATTCATACAAAGCCACTAGTCTGCACTAGAAGAAGTAGGTATAATAGGTAGACAAATTTTTAATGATGTGAATTATTTTATGCATGGGTAATTGTATCTATATGTGAAAAAGAGCAGCCCAGCCTAGATGGTGAATTTGGAAAGATGGACCTTCAATAAACTTACAGGATCTAGCTCTCTATTCCTCATGTGCAAGCAGGGAAATCAAGATAACCATCTTCCTATGTGAGTACTGTACCAGCCAGGCTCAAGGCATCCCTTCTGCAGGATTTGTATCTCCCCTGGGATGAGCAGTCCCACTGTGACCACTTCAGGGAAGGTGTGTTTCAGGGCCGCTGGATCCTCAAGCACACCCTAGTGCTGCTGGAAAATGTTTTTTAAACCCTAATACATCGTTGGAGTATCGTAATAGTACCACAACCATGCTAAATGTATTCAGTGGGTGACATTAACAAATGCGACTGTTCCAGATATAGCATGGTAAGCGTCATTCTGTGCTCTTTTGATAGTTTAACACAGGGAAAAAACTACAATGAACAGTAGTAACAAGAGGCTACATCATTATACCTGATACCAGGAATACATCTGATCTGGTGGATCAGTGAGAATGGTGATAATCTTGGCCTTAGGGGCCAGAGAAGGTGCTCATTTGGGAGCTTTCTCAGAATAGAAATAATTGGCACTTTTCTCAAAGAAGAGATGACTTGTTGCATTGACTAGAAGGGGGAAAAAATCCAGGGACCTGGGCAAGTGAGAAACAGAAATATGGATTAAAAAGCAGAGTTATTCTAATCCCCAAACTATTAATGATTAATATTTCTATATATTTATTATAGGTAGCATGTCTCTCCAGGATATATTTATCTGTGCATGTAAATAATGAAGATTAAGCAAAATTAGACAGTAAGGATCTAAAACCAATAGGACTTTGCTTACAAAAAAAACTTCAAGCAAATAGAGGAATTTACTACTACTGTCACTATTTTATAGCAGAGTAAGGTGAAAAGCAGACATCCAGATTTCCACTCCAGTGCTAGTAGAACTACTATGCTACACTTCCTCCCAGAAGAGCAAAAAATAATCTATCTATTTATCGGAGCAAAAAATATTTGAAATTTTATGATTTCCTTAATATTGAACCCTGCTCACTGATGAGCTCTAAATAGCCCTGATTTACATCACATTCAGTTAATATTACCAGCTCATTTACAGTCTACATGCAGAATAGCTTATGACTTCATCCATGTATAGTCACAGAAGCATTGATAAAATCAGGTATCTGTGAAGCTCAGGTACTAATAATTGGAGACTGGGCAGGCGGAATGATGCCTTTTATCTGCAGGGTATTACAACTAGATAGGTCTCATCTGTTAATCTTCAAAACACAAGCTAGGGGTTCTGATCACAAACTATCCCACTTCTCCCAGACAAAAAAAAAAAAAAAAGGGAAAAAACCCACAAGCCTTCAGATAATATCTGACTGACTGAGACCGACCTGTTTCCTACTGCTGATGCTCAATGTTTTCACATTGTTGTGGAATCACTCATCCTCCTTACTTGCCACCTCCTACCCTCAAATATGTACACAAAGGCTTGTTGTTCCTAAGAAGTAAGAAGCATCTTTGGATGATGCAATGATTTGGTTTGTTTAAGGGATGTCTCCTTCCTGCTTGCGCAAATCTGTCAACAGCACCTAACTATCATTGCTCCCCTAGCTGATGGGCAGCCCAAGAGAAGGATGCCTGTTCCTTGCTAATTCGGGCCTCTGGCTGACTTCTGAGAAGAAACTGCTGGTGAGGCAGTTCCTGTGAGCGGAAACCTCAAGCTAATCTCAACAGCTCCATTCTGTTTTATATGTTTCTTATGAAACAAACATTATTGGTATCTGAAATGCAGCCACGAACAGCTGTGCTAATTATACCAAACCAGCACCTTTATTTAATCACCCTTTTTATCATTATTAGCTAACTAGTAAATTGAGTATTTACACAACACATTAAAAAAATGCAGAGTACGCATATCTTTTTTTGAGATCTACTCCTGCCTAGAAACCATTACCACCCATGGACTGTATAAAGAAAAGTGCAGTTAAAGTAGCCTGATTGCGTAAAGTGCCTGACAAGCATTCTCTCTCAAGCATTTTTTTCTTTAATTTATGCAATAATTACAGTTGCTACTGGAGCAATTTTACTTACAGCTTCATTACTGCATAGCATTAATTGTCATTTTATAATACATTTTAGTACATTCTTCCTTCATATATTGACTTACAATGTTTTGACTTAGTACAAAAAATCTCCCCTCACATCAGTTTACTTCAGTAATTCTCAGATCTAGTACTTTTCATAAATACATGATTTTCAATACATTAGTTCATTTTGAATATTTTTTTGACCTTCTGTGAGAACCAAAGGCACCAGATCTTACAGAATACATCCTTTAAAGTAATTTTCATAATAGCTTTGTGATTAAGCACTGCTTTTTTTCTGTAAAAATCACCAAAGACTTTCAATGCCTTTGACACAAATAGCTCCTACTATTTAAGGTACTGACAAAACACATAACAGCCACACCTGGTTGCTATGGCAGGAAAATCTAAACTCCTGGGCATAAAGGATTTGGCATGGCAGAACGGTGGGAGTTAAATGGGAAAGGAAAGCTATCTCAGCCAGTATGAACTTGCAGTATTTAAAGGAGGAGCGGGTACCTACGCAATAAATGGCAGGACTATTCAATTATTGCAGGGTATTTATGAAAGCAGCAGCAGCTGTTCTGAAGCAGATACAAGCTAATATTCAGTCACTAAGATTTAGGGGGAAACATCTCTTTTGACAGATTAAACAATTAGCTACAATCTTCCTGGACTTTTTTTCATACATCCTGTGAAATAAGTCAATGAATATCATTATAGCTGATGCTATACTGAAATACGTACCTTTGCAGTTTGAGTCACTAAGGCAGTTTCTATTCATGCAGTTCCTCAAAACAGAGGCATTGGAGAAATTCAATAGTAATAACAGAAAAATAGTGCTTTTCCCAAAATGGACAAGAGATATGTGAAACCAAAGAGATTTGAAGAGTGTTCGTGACAGAGGCCGATATCAATTTGTAATCCAAAAACCCAAAAATAGAAGTGGTGGTGATGGTAGAGAAATATGTGGCCACAAGCATCTCCAATAGCGTCTTCTACCTATTTACACTAGAGAACAATCCTGCTCATCTTCATGTAGACAGATAGCACTATTAGTCTCATTAGCATGATAAGAAAAGAAAAAAAAGCAGATGCGAAAAGATGCAGTATTTATCAATTTGCTACATTTGAGTAACTTTCTTAACAGCCAAAGCCCTTACATAAGTTAGTCTCATCAAAAACCCTGCAGTTTTCCAGAGGATCTTGATCCATGGATATTACCAGCAACTGAAGAACAGATCATTAAGAACCAGCCCAGAGCAGCAGCACCTTTTGAAAATGAAAAACAAGTCAGTCTCAAGAAACAAGAACAACACATTTATTGTGGTTTTCCTTAAACCTAATTATTCTGACGTCCATGATGGAAAATCTACGGTATAAACCATCTATGTTAAAATTTTACTACAAATAGTTTGAACTACCAACACAAAAAAGATGTTAAACCTCTAATTTTCACAGCTTACCTTGCTTCTTTTCCATCTCCTTTGACACTCAAGATAATGAGTGAAAACAATTTCACTTTTGCTATGAGAGCTAGTGCTCCTTTTTTGTCACATTCCTATCATAAACAATAGAGCCTACCACTACAATACCTGGATACATTCAAAATACATATCTATTAAGAGAGTAGTATATTTTAATCTTGGAAGCATTGAATTCGTGTTGAATGTCTTACATTATGCTATGAGACGCTTTATCAAAACATAAGTTTTAGAGTAAATTTGTATTATTATTGTCAAAACATGCGTGCTACTAAAGAAATTCTTCCTCCAGTAATCCAAGAATGGTACCTCATAGCTCCATAGGAGGAAAACACAACAGAGTTTTCTGTGTACCAGTGAGACTATACTAACTCCTTTGACAAACTCAATGCTTAAAAAAATTTTTAAAACTTACTTACATCCTACACCGTTAAATTGCCTTCCCCCATGTTTCTTAGCAGTTTTCTGAGGTCCGGTTGCAAGATTTTTGAGGAATTGGTCACAACTCTTTTCCTTGAGCATATGTCTCTTATCACTGCATAGATCCTAACAGAAAAATAGTATATTGCAGGTGAAAAGTTTTCCAATCTCAAAAATGCTGCATTTCTTGCTGTAGAAATTTTTCACTTACACCTGCTCAGTGCTGTAATACTGCTCAGTCTTGAAGCTGACGTGCTTCTGCTAGGACCCTTTTGTCCAAGTCATAATGAAGACGCTGCCAAATAAATTTTGCCTTATACCCTCAAAAATCTAAGTTGTTCAGTTACAACTACTCAAAGTATGTCAAAGAGATTTTGTCAGTAATAGTTTTGTTTCTCTAAAGACAAAGATCAACCACTCCTTTCATAAGTGCATATATGAATCTTGATGAAAAATAGTCACAAATTGAAAAATACACACAATATTATTCCTACCAAGTAGAAATATCTTCAAAAAATAAATACTTTCATCGCAAATTAAATATTGCTATCAGCTCTACTTAGAGATACAGGTGAAAGTAATTCCAAAATTTGTTAATGGGTATAAGAGTCCAGGAAACTATATGATGTTTACACTCCTCCAGACAGAGCTGCCTGGTATTCTCATCTCTAGCTGAGAGAATCAGGGTAGTTGCAGGACTAGGACTTTGAGACACTGACTAAAACAGTAACACTTGCTGTTCCAGGTGGGTCGACTTCTGAAAAAAGTTGGCTAGGTTGGCAGAAGTGTATAACCCCCAGCTGGTCATTGCCACAGCTGCACAAATGGGTCACAAAGATGCTGATGTCCAATACAATGACAGGTCTGAGCTCACTGAAATGTTTTCAGATCATGATAACAAGTGGAAGGAATGAAGAATTAACTCGGAGACCTCTCCCGGTATTCTAAACTTGGGTAGTCAAGACTTAACGAGAATATGTCTTTTTAAGACTTAAAAATTGCTCTTACACTAAGATTGTGCATAAATATGTTCCTGTTACATTTTATATAACTGTTCATTAATTATCTTCTCGTCTCAAACATCACTGCAAAAAAGCAATTAAAACAAGTAAAACAAGTAATCCAAAGTGGCGCAACAATTAAAATATTTATAGAATCATATTTGATAACTACTTAGAATTTGAAACTAGTGTTCATTCTTAACATTCAAACCTGCATTTATTTTTAGCATAAATATAGTTCAACTGACCTAACCAGAACAATGCATTATGCCAGACATGCACTTAATTATCTCTAGGGCCAACATAACCCTATTAGATGTAATTACTCCACCATCACACTCATTAAAATCCCAGCACACAGCTCACTTTAGAGGTAAAGAGCACCGCCTTTCTTAAAGATTTTCCAAATTGTGGCACAGTACAATGAAAATTAAAAATATTATAAATGTCATAATATATGATGATATAATCAAGGAGGTCTGCATTTTCCCTCAGATTTACACTACAAGTCTCCCTCCACAGTTCTATGCTCCAGATGCTAACCTGGAACACTGAAATCTTGATTCATATCTCTGCTCCAGTGGAACTTCAGGCTAAAAACTTCATATCTCCATGCCTTAAGTACCCCTTCTGTAAAAAGCGGGTAAAAATGCCTCCTAGGAGCTGTTATATTGTCAACTGGTCAGATGCTTCAGGCACATCTACATAAGTGGCTTCCATGATGTGATAATAATAAGTGGAATAATGAATTATAATGCATTTAATTTCACTATCGTTACTTTTACTGGGTCCAGTTTAAGAGATTTATTTCTCTTCACACTGTTATCTTAGCACTTCACAATACAGTATGAACTGTGAATTTAATTAATAATTTAATTAATATTCCCTTTTCACAGGATTGTTAAGGAAAGGCTAAATCGAGCAGTTGATCTTGGGATACTAGAAGGAGTCTACTTCCTGAGTAAATTGTTCATCATTGACTTTTGTTTTTATTCTTTTGCTCCTTTAATTATTTTCACTCCTCTTTGTATGTTTCAGCTTGTTGTAAAATTACTGTACACTTACGAAATTTTCTGCACAAAAAATAATATGGTCATGCAATTAGTATTACCAAAATCCAAGTGGGGATAAATCAAACTGCTAATATCAGCTATTTCCTAATTTTTGAGACACTGAGTGTTGATATGTGTTTAATTGAATCTATGTGGATACTATGTATACTCTTGTAGATAATGACATGCTTTTTCTCAATTATCTTAATACGTGTTATATCAACTATATGTCTACAGGGAAAATATATTACTAAAGTTGTTGTTATTTAATAATTAATCAGATTCTAATCACGTTTTTTGTGTTTTCAGTCAACTCGAGTACTTATGTTTTTCAACATTTACCAAGTTGTTCCATCTTTATATAGAAAGTACCAGTAGTAAAAAATGTTTAAAATTATGTGTACAGACACAAGCCCTTTATTTCTTACCTTTCTACTTAATAATTCTCTCTTCTTGTCTTTTATTTTTGTCTATTGCATAAAATCTGTCTAGTTTGGGTATTTTCAAGTAGCATACAAATGACTTAGAACATACAACTCTCTATTTTCAATATCTGCCTAGACATTTTTTAATTTCAGAATACAATTTGCATTTGCCATTTTAAATGACAACTCCTATTTTTAGGTTTCCAGTGTGCTTTAAATCATTTTAACCTCACTACCTCAGAATATTATTTTCTTTCCTCTGTTCTTCCTCTCTTCATCGTAAGCTTTAGAACTCTTTGAATTCGTTAGACCTAGCTTCTCCAGATAGCTGCTTGCACTCTTAACATTAAATACATACTTGATTATCCTGGTGCTATGTCTCACTGAAAGTGGAACAGAAGGAGATCAATAAAATATCTATCTGTGTTATTAGTAGAGTACCTCATGTACTGTGCATATACACTGTACATAAAGCACCACTGTAAATGACAAAAATAAGTTTCCAGTTGTCTCAAATAGACATTAATCACTTTGTTATACATAATCATTTTCACCTGATATGAGACCAGCCAATACCAATGCTAGGAACACGACTAAGAAACAGAGAAAGATGGGTGCACACAATAAATATTAAGTAACAAATTTTCAGGCTATAAAGTCACTTTGTATCCTTCTCTTACTGAAGGATTAATTCTCCAAGGTAATACCTGTATACACAGAATCACAGAATCACAGAATGGTAGGGGTTGGAAAGGACCTCTGTGGGTCATCTAGTCCAACCCCACTGCCAAAGTAGGGTCTCCTACAGCAGGCTGCACATGACCTCGTCCAGGCGGGTCTTGAATATCTCCAGAGAAGGAGACTCCACAACCTCCCTGGGCAGCCTGTTCCAGGGCTCCATCACCCTCAGAGGGAAGAAGTTCTTCCTCATGTTCAGACGGAACTTCCTGTGCCTC
>Ga0065711_1039099_pt1 | contig 18131 bp, 14 predicted proteins | sample Hoacrofraction12_FD_59098 | JGI IMG/M metagenome (GOLD analysis project Ga0065711, IMG submission 59098) | Hoatzin crop microbial communities from Cojedes, Venezuela - Epithelial fraction 12 v2 (version 2) | ecosystem: Host-associated > Birds > Digestive system > Esophagus > Crop | place... | reverse complement strand
GGGTTGGGGCCGGGGGATTTCCTCGCCCGCTTCTCCCCGGCGGACCCCCGGGGCGGTTCTGGAGCTCCTCGCAGGGGAAGGGGGGGTTGCTGATGCGCTGGCAGGGCGCGGGGGGGGTCCTCACGGCTGCTCAGCACTTCGTAAGCATCACAAAGTTTCGTGGCCTTAAAATACACCTCTCGTTCTGGCTAAGCCGCTGGCCCTGCAGACCTTGGCTGAAAGCAATAACTTCTCTGACTAATTTTTAACTCGAGCAATAAAGTTATATAGAAGGAGGACATAGTTTAGCAAGAGCGCAGAGCTCTCTTGCCACGTCCTCTATCCTCCCGGCTTGGTAATTGCAGCCGAAACAAGCTCTGAGCTTCTCTTGCCCCAGTTTTCAAATAGCGGTAATGCTGTTGACCCACCTCTGTAAAACACTCAAGATCTACTCAAAGGCCACTTGACAAATTAAAAAGTCAAGCTGAGAGCTGGATTCCCACTGGCAACAGTCAATCACTGCTTCTCTCTTCATCCCCAAAACACTTGGCTTTAAGAAAAGGAGGACAGCGAAAGGAGGAGCCACTGAGAACGACAAAGCAAGGCCGGGTGTGTGCACATGCTGGGCTTCATTCTGCCCTTGTTTAGAGGACCGCAAACCAGGAGAAGGAATTCATTGCAATGAAGGAAGCTGGAATGAAAGAAGAACCTGAGCAGTGCCTTGCAGGCCAAGCTGAGCTATCGCTGTGGAATTACACAGCGCTTTAAAGTCTCTGTTGGATGGTCTAGAGAGGGGCAATAGAAATGAGACCACGGCTGAGACCCTAATATACTTGCACCTCCTTGCAAAGACACACCAGTGTCTGCAGCAGCCAGTTGTAAAGATGACCTCAGCTCCTGAGCCCTGTGCCTGTCCAATGTGTGCACGGAGGGACTGTAAGCCCTGCCACCGCGGAGCGAAGCAGACGGTGCCCGGGAGAGTTGGTGGCTGCTGGCTGGGCATGGCTCTGCAGATGCAGGCTGTGCTTTGTTGCAAGTGGTGCAGCAATTTTGGCCCCATTGGCGAGTGTGCAAAGAGCTGGGATCTGCCTTACGTGCCAAGAGGGGCTGAGAGACCCCAGGGACAAAGGGACCAGCAGAGTCCAGGTGGGGAGGAGGGCCTGGTGCATGTGAGTACATTTTGATACCTGCTGACAGGCATTGCCCTTGTAATGGACATGCACAAGGTGAGACCTCCCTTTATTTTTATTTGTGAAGAGGTTTCCAACAACAGCAGGGGGAAGTAAAGACATAGGGGGTTTGTCAGCATTAGAGGAGACCAGAGTGGTTCTCTGGGTGTCCACCACAGCAAAAGTGACATCTGGCACTGCAGTCCTTGAACCTCTCAAGGGAAAAGGGTGAGGTTCAGAGACTGAAGGCATATCCAGCCTGTGTAGTGGGAGCCCCATCCCAGCAGCTTTTCAGGAGCTGGAAGGTGCACTCAGACAGTAGGTGAGCTTTTCACTATTTGCATCGCCCGGTACTGAAACACCAGAAAATCTGGACCAAGGGTCTCAGAAGCGCTAAGGAAAATAATCGCCCCTTTAGTCCAACTTCCCTGAGTTCAGCAGAAGAAATAAAAACAGTGCCAAGTGACCAAACTTCATCCATAGTTGGGCATTCCTTTACAAGAAAATACAGTAAAACATCCTGGTTGAAACTCAGACACTGACCTGTTGAGTCCTGCTGACTGCTGTCTGTATTTCATACCCGGAGGGCAGGGGCAGGGCCATCTCTGATCACATCAGATATGCAAGGCTGGTCTTCTGACAATCTGAGGCAATTGTGCTGTTCAGATCTGCAGGGCTAGACGAGGTAAGGGGAAGCATGCCATGAAGGTTTTGTAGGAATCCTACTTGGACTCAGCTGCAAATGTGATTGGTTCCAATGCTAAAACACCCTTTTTAGAAGGACAAACACATTTTCAAGGGGGAAGAGGCACATAATGGCAAGAGCTGTTGAGTGGCAATGACACCAGCTGCTGGAATGTCAGGGCTTTGCTTTTGCCTGTTGCTGCATGTCTGAGAAACCTCCTCGGTCCCACATGCTGATGTCTCACACTACCCCCCTTCCCCTGCACCCCCACCATACAGAACAGAAAGAACAACCCCAGCCCGTAAGGCAGACAGCAGTGATGGGTGCTTACCTGAGAGGAGAGGTCACCCCAGAAGCACTGAATGGCAGAGGATTAAGCCCAAGCTCTCAGGCTCCCAAATTATTATCCCAAGCTTATTTCTAAGGGAATTATCAGATTCAGTCTGCATTGGAGAAGCCTCCTCTCCCCCTCCCCAGGCCCCACTGGTGACTGGAGAATAACTGAGGCAATAAAGCACGCATGAAAATACAACTACTCAGCAGCACATATGAAATAAGTGTGGCAGTTTTCCGTGGGTGAGCTCTGAGCCTGACTCTCTTCATCTACCGCTTTGCCAGGTTAATTGGAAGAACTGAGAAACGGGTATTTGCTAGAGACTGGGAATGGCTCCTTCCCTGCCAGGCTGTGAAACCCCTGTGGGAGGGCCACCCTGCTCCCTGTCTGCACAGTGCCTCGCACCGTGGGGTTCAGGCAATGGCTGGAGCTATTTATGACTGTAAAGGCAATATTGATAACCAAGAATAATGGTCAAAAGGTACTAATAACATGGTGTGGAGGAAAATGGTTTGTTACTGCCGAGGCCTGGAACTGCATCTGACTTGTAGGTGAAGAGGGATTGCTTTTTGCCTGCACAGAGTTGCTGTGCCTTTGGTGCAGTGCATGCTTGATTCCCTCCCTGCTCATTAGCAGTGCTCGTTACTGTCTTCTCAGAGGTTTCTCACAAATGCCTTGCTGTTTCCCAGGACCTTGGTGCCACTGAGTGAGATTAACCCCAAACCTTGGTCTGATGACCATGTTGAATGGAAATTAAACATCAGCTAGATTCAGCTGGAAACTGAGGAATCTGTTGAACTGCTTTCCAAGTCCTGGTTTTCCAGCTAGAGTGAAAAGGAGCCTTTCTAGGGGCAATTTTGCTTTTGCGCCCAGTTATTTCATTCTGGAGCCTGAATGCCACGGAAATAGGTTACCCTGGCCTCATGCTGGTGAGCCCTCCATCTGCCGGTGGCCAGGCACCAGTGCACGCTGTGTTTGCTGCTGGAGACCCCAGATTCTCCCAAGCTAGCAAAGGCTTGGGCAGATATGTAGGGAATTACGTTGATGCAATACAGGCTTTCTTCAGAAACCAACATCTGGGGAGCCACTTAGAGAAATGGCTGTGGGTAATCTCGCTGTTTTCTAAGCCCTGCATTAGACCTCACCCTGTCTGCAGGATGTCTGCAAGACCCAGTGTGTCCTGACACTCAATGCTTTGTTTTAATTTTTATGGCATCGCTGTAATGTGTCAGCCGAGAGGGACCTTGCAAAGCTGCAACTCGTCCCCTACTTGAGCAGATGTGGGTGCAGCTTGTTCTGAAACTTTCCCAGAGGTGGACATCCTGTGATCTTGCCAAGCAATCCCTTCCAGCTCTACAAACCTTTCCAAGGTTTTCCTACCACCTGATCTGAACCATATCCTTGTCATAACTGGGAACCAATACATTTTACCCTGAAAGACAAGCAGGGCACATGGTTCTGTCACATTTTTGTATTAACCAGGAAAAGAGAATTCAGCTAATATCACCAAGCTGGAATACTTGCTTTCTCAAGCAGTGCATAGATTTTCCACCATCTCCTGGAGACCTTTTCACCTGCAGAATGCACGTTTTTAAATATTATTTCATCAAAACACTAGACTTTATGCCCAATTTGAACAGATTTACAACAGCCTTAGTTCAAAGCAGCAGAGAATCACGCTGAGGTGGACTTTTCACCATTAACTGCTGGAGCAAAAGTTTGCAGGCTCAGTATATAAGAGAAACAGGTTGGATAAAAGGTAACATTTACATTAAATACCTCTGGAGAGGTAACTGGAGAGTTAAAAGCACGTATAGTAAAACAAGACCCTCGGCGGAGCTTTTAAATCTACAGCCAGATTTTTCCACCAGTTCACACAAAGTAGGGCTGCTGCCTTGAGAAATCTCCTTGGTCTCAGGGGGCCAGGGCAAGGAGTAAGCAGCCGATCCCAAAGACACTCCACACCCTGGGGAATCCTGCTGATTTGGTGGGTATGACAGCGTACGCTGCCTAAAGTTAAGCAGGTTCATATGCCTTTGTCAGAAAAAAAAGTACTCAGGGTTAGGATAGCACAAATAGCATCCAGTCCTGAGTAGTTAATATGGTAACCTGGCTAATTCCATAGCTTGCTGACCTTTCTGTTCCCCAACAAAATGCTAATCACTTCCCAGAGATCCTTTTGCAATTATCTCCTGATCTCCTGGGAAATCTTCCTAGGGACCAAGAAATAAAAAAACAGGCTCTCGCTTCTCATTGTGAAATGCTGGCCTCTGTCAAAATAGATTTCCAGAAATCATTCATTTAACTTTCTTGCTGCCACAATTAAAAAAAAAAAAAAGAAAAAAAAAAAGCAGCCGCTGTTTTCTTTTTAAAGCACCAGTGGTGATGGGAGCAAACCAAATTACAGGCTCTGAGGTCTACTCTCTGCCTTCAATGTTTGCATCTACTGGAAATGCCGTTTGTATGATGGAAACTCCCATCAACCATTTTATTCTCTGGTGGCAACTAGGGACCGTGTTTGCCTTTTGTACCGGGCATTTATATTTCATTAGTTTATAGGCTGTTACCAGCTGGGAGCTTGTTCTCTGCTGCTGTCTGATTTAGAGGCTCACGTGAGGAAGGGATGTGATTTATAGATACACACTGGAAAGCCAATTGCCCTTGATCTTAGCACAGCGTTGGGAACGGCAGTTACTTCCGACAGCAAGAGCAGCGAGCCTGTCAAGCCTCCCACTAGGAGTGCGAGACTCCTGTGCTCGGTGTTTGCTTCGTGCTCTGCTGTTTCTTGTACCTTCACAGCAGAAAGCCGCAGCCTCTCTCCTTGCTGCCCAAAGCACCAGCCGCAACCGGTCAACAATATCTGCCACCCCTGTAACAGCTACGTGCAGGTTATACAGAGAGAAGGGGATGCTGTAACGTTGCTGCGTGGCTGAGGTGGGAGCCAGCTAATGACCTTGCTGCTCAAGGGAACCCTGTCAAGCCCTGGAGCAAGCTACCACTACGGTCCTGCCCATCACACGTCAGTGCACAGCGGACAACTCAATATATAGCTTCCTGTGCATCGCAAGGAAACACAACTCAAGGAAGGAGATGGAGAGAAGCAGTTTTTCTATTGTCACAGAGATCTCCTGCGAGCAAGGCTTTGCACAGAGCAGGGACTTGTATACTCAGTGCTCTTTTTTACAGTCTGATTATGGTGGCTGGCAAAGAGGAGTCTGAGTATTATTTCAAGCACAAATAGGTCTTTCAAGAAAAACACATATTTCAAGTTTCCTTCTGGAAGTGGGAATTTCTCTCTCTCATTCCGTAAGATGTTGCTTCCTCCAAGGAAGAACTATATCTGCAACATCATGGAGGCTTTGAAGGGAAGGGTAAAAACTCCTGAGGTGGGACCCATAGAGTTTTACGTGGCTCACAAATACCTGAGTCAGAGCAGGTATATTGCCAGACTTTTCATAGGACTCAAAACTGCCTTCTCTTGAGCCTTCTTAGGATTAGTGGCCCCCGAATATTCACTGTTCAGTAAAAATATCCTCTGTCTCATTCATGTGATGCAAATCTCAACAAATAATACCAAATGCTACTGTGGGGCAAAAGAAATACAAATACTCCTGTAATTATATACCCAAATACCTCAGGGAAGGATGGGCTCTTAAGGGCCCAAGTCTGTAATTTTCTGAACAGACGGAAAAGCCTGACTGCAGCCTTTGCCTTGCTGCATCACCTCACGGTGCGGCACAGCAGTATTTAAGTCCCTGGGGGATCACGAGCACTGCCCCACTGCCTGAGTTTGGGATTAAAAACAAGTCATGGTCAGTCTTCCCCAAAGAAAACCAGCTCTTCTTGTGATGGCCAGATCCACGCCAGGACTGGGACATCTTCTCTGGGGATGTGGTTCTTCCGCTGGTGGAAATGGCGGCACTCAGACTGGTGAATAGAGATGCCACGTGCACACCAACATGTTTTGACTGGGTAGTCTGGTTGCACTAGTGCTGGACACCATCCATGTAAACAACAGCCAGGCAGCCTGCCTCTGGGAGCTGCTGTTAGCTTCTAGAAAAGCAGAGTATCTCTTCGTTTCGACTATTGTAGCATCGTGAACAAGATACCCACGGTACTCAAGTCAAGTAACAGGCAGTGGAGGAGCTGCCAGCTTCTGTTACACTGATGAACATCTAAAACCAGTAAAGGCCACAGGAGCACACCACCAAGCTCCCTTTCACTGCACTCATCAGTGTAACATCGTGATGCCTTCCAGCTGTGCACAAGGAGAAGTGACACTTCTATCCAAAATTTGTTTCAAAACCCCTTCATGAAACAAACACTCACTGTACACACTCTACTCTGTGGGGTGGAGAGAAGAGTGGTTTTCGTGCACAAGGATGCAGAGAGACCGATTTTGCAGGCACACTATCAGCAGTACAGTTTGCATTTGGAGCGGAGAATGAGAGAGGCTTGTGACAGCCTTCCTCTCCTATGGGGAGCTCCAGCCTTGGTCCCCAGGAACGCCTTTGCCCAGACAGAAATCCCCTGGGTGAGGCAGGCAAAGGGTAAGGAAGAGAAGAGGTTTATCTGGTGTAGTGGCTAACTCTCGAACACTTTGCAAAGCATCAAGACCCAGTGAGTTGAGTTTTACTACCTGCTCCCCTGAAGCTCTTCTAGAATGGGAGATACTAGCCTGCATCTTGGTTTCCTACCATCTACAGCTGTGGGGGGGACACAATGAAGAGTCTGCATTTCTGGATAACACCAAACCTCACAGTTATTTTTCGGTATTTGGGAGGCCAGTGCTTGTAGTCCTTGATCAGTTAAACCTCTGTCTGCATTCAAGGTCCTATTGGACTTCTGCAGCAGTGGCAGGTGAGATGGGCACAAGACCTGCACCATATGGTGACCTTGCTACTGTAGTTCCAGCATGTCAGAACAAGAACTCCTCTCATTGGAGCCCGGGCACAGTTTGCATTCAGAAGATTCCCAAAATGGGGAAATGGGCTTGGAGATGCCATCAGAAGATCTCTCCATGTTTCGGGGCAGTTTGAGCACTGCGCTCTTTTAACCATATGGCTGAAGCTGGTGATAACTAAGAGGGAGGAAGTGTTTACCCACACAGGCACGGCGCCTTTGCTGGTATATTTGCAAGCCCAGAATTATTAGTTCGAAGCCTGTAATGAAAAGGCCAGATCTTTGGCTGCTGTAAGAATTTGCTCAGAGACTGTATTCATTTTTATCCCAGCCGAGGGACCACGTCCAGGAAGTCTATGCATACATTTGATAGAAAGAGATTTTTTAAGAGCATGCTTTTATACCTTCACAAAAGGTATAAAATAGATTATTCTAAGCTGGGCTTTATTTGCTTGATAGCCTGTCACTTAATAACCCAGACCAACCTGGTATCTTAGGAGCAGAGCAGGTAGCAAAGACTGCTCAGAAATTTCTGTGAGAAGTCCTGTTTCCTGGACTTCAATCTGTTTACACTGACTTGTTCATGACCAGAACCCCAGGTCCAATTGATCTGGTCTTGTTATTTTCTATATCCAACCAGCCAGCAGCCAAGATATAGCACAAGAGAGAGGCCCTAGTTGAAGTACCTCGTCTGGAAAGTCCCCTTTCTTAGCACAGCAGCAATGAGCTGTTTCATTCTCCCGCTCCCTATGTCTCAGCAAAGGCAAATTTGTCCCTGAGAGTGGAGTGAGGGGGTGTAGCATGGCAAGAAGTGCTCATGGCCAAAAGAAGCAGCTCCTCAGCCGAGCAGGGCATTGCGTGCCAGAGAGCGCTCGCTCCCTGCAACATTCAATTTGCTGCTATTATGCACACATCCATCTGCAGTGGCTCCAAATACAAAGGGAAGGAAAAAAAAAAAACCCAGCCTGTAAATAACAACATAAATTGCCACCAGTGATCGGAGCAGTGCTATAAAAGTTTCCTCAACCATAGGATGAGCATGCTGCGAAAGTTCCCTTTCTCCTTAAAACCTTATGTTACAGGCAGGGACAGAGGTCCCATAGGTTCTTCTTGCTGTTGCACTGGGGAAGCTTGGGCAGGTCTGTTCCTTCTCCCCTCGGCACCCCATATCCTGACAGCACAACAGCCCATTCAGAAATGCTGACATTGCTGAGCCTCCCTACAACAACGCAGCCTGGCCCTGGAGGAAGAGGAGAATGAAAGAAGACAATGAATAGAGCGGTGTTTCCAACGAAACCTATGTGACTTAGGTACTGCCCTCACTGACCACATTTAGATGAATCTTTAGGTTCATAATTCCCTTTTGTACTGCTGAAACATTCCCTCATGACTAAAACAGAGCTTCTTGTTTACTGAAGGGCTAGGATTGAAATAATCATCATCATCTTCTAAATACCATTTGTGAGGCTCTACCCTGCACATACTGCCACAAAGTCAAATCCAGCTTTGTTACTGCAATTTTGAGCATAGAGAACTAATTGCATATGCCTAGACATGACAGGGCTGGTCAAATCCAATCTAAACAGCTTCTATTTCATGAAAACCCCGTCTGAAAAAGTATATAAATATTCTTTGTCCAGCAATCGTCCACGAGACTCTGTGTTTTCGCTGTTCTGGGAAGACTGAGATACTATTTTTATTTAGACTAAAAATAATAAAGGCTTTTCTCCAATCCTCTGGGTGCCCTAATTGAATTATGTCTGCATTAGTAAACCCCAGCACTGCTAAAATCAGACAGCCACCTACCCAGAATGTCTAGGAGGCATATCTAGGAGGCATGGTGTCTGGCTGCTCCAGAAACGCTATCCAGAGGTGTCTTTTGCAAGCAGTTTAGTCCTGGAAAGTTACCAAATCAGCTTAGTGTGGAGTGTAGAAAGCACATTCCAAGTCTCTGAGCCACCACAGAGAAAACCCTGCCGGCTGGCTCCTCTCTTTTTGTAAAGAAATCTTTCAAACAAGGACTTTGGTCCAGTGTTTGCACAGTCCATTGTAGACAGGAGGGGACAGGGCATTGGATTTGCAACAGGGGCGCTTATTACTACTGCAATTAATTCAGGAGAAAAACCCATGTAGCCCTGCAGACTGCAGCCCAGACAACTTAGATCAAAGGTTTACAAGTAGTGCCTTAGCCTCTTCTTGCAGATATTGACCACGGAGTGATGATTCATGAGTTTCTGTATCATGTGCTCCCAGAAACATAACTATTTGAGTCCCAGTCTTAGTTTCTGAATGCTTTTAGAATCAGAGAATTATTTAGGTTGGTCAAGACCTTTAAGATGATTGAATCAGTTGCAGTCCAGTGACAATATTCCTGTCCACCCTACCACAGGGAACCCTGGAGGAGGTACCAGGATCACCTACAAGGTGACCTCCTGTTTAAGCGCAGAGAGTCTGGCTGGCTGGGTCACTGATGCTCTGCACTGCTCAGGGCATGGCCAGACTTCTCTCAGAGCTCTTGGCTTGTAATATTAGCACTGCTGAAAATGTTAAAGCAGAGTCTGACTGCTACCAAATCTATATATTGATGGCAGCTAGCTCCTGCACTTTTTAAGCAGTTGCTGTATTTCCAGCTGGTTGCAATGAGAGAGGCTCTGCCCTCTTCGGTGTGGCTAAAATAATCCACCGAAAGACCCAGGAGCCTGACCTTCTCTGAAGCTTGCTTTCAGTGAGCGGGGGAGAGAAGCAGCTAATTCTTTGCTACAGATGTTCTCAGCAATACTGTGATTTCAGCAAAGCCAGGGAGAATTCAGATCTCTCTCAGCTGAGAAAGAAAGCACAGTCATATGCCTTCCCCAAACCTTCTTTCCAACTAATAGTGCAGCCAGTGTCATTGAAAAAAAAATAGAAAAAAAAAATGGAGCAGATAGTAGGGTTTGGTGGTTTGGGTTTTTTTGGCTGTTATTTCTGCGGTTAAAGCTACAGCTAAAAGCAGCAGTAGCAGGTTACAGCAGAAACTGAATACGCTACTGTGCAGAGGTTCAATTCAGTGAACTGGTCAGACTTAAAAAGAAATTGGTTTTTCAACTTCAGAAATGAATTTAAACAAAACACCATTATCTCTTTCAATGGGGGCATGTTCAGAAAACACCAGCCGCACACAGTACAAGACAGCTCAGTTGTGTGTTGCAGTGTTCAAAACCTGAAGCAATGGGCACTGCCCTGAAGGTTGCTCTGTTTTCCTTCCATGTGGCATCCCAGAGCCAACGGAGTGGAGGAGCTTGAACAAAGCGCTTCAGTCCGCCTCTCTGTGGCTTATGCCCTGGAATGCCCCTGCCTGGCAATGCGGTGCTGCCACCCTCCAGTCCTTCAGAGGGTTCTCCCAAACATGAGATGGGGGATTAAAGCCACCCCCGGCCTCCTGGTTTTATCAAAGCAAGACTAGGAATACCTAATAACTAATGAGGAAATTATAAAGCACTGCTCGAATTGCAGGGGTGGCAGATAAGGACATGCTCTGAATGAAACACAAATCAGTACAGTACTGCAGCATGGCCCTCATCCAAGCTGGCATGGTGTGAGGAGGTTGAGGCCCCCCGTTCAGAGGTCCCCTTTGTACCATGAAGCTGGTGAGATCCAGTGGCTGCTGCTGTGCATCAGCCCTGTGCTGAAGGGGAATCACGTCCCCCCGGGCTGAAAGCACCGAGCTCGTGTTGCCTTTTAATGATGTCCACAGACCATGTGGAAAAGCTTCCTGCTGCCCAGCAAAGCAGCTGTAACTGAGCAGTAAGATAATCAATGAGAGGCAACCATGATTATACATTATCTAGAAATACGGCTGGCCCAGAATATAAACTCTGGCTCCATGCAAGGAAAAGATTAGGAATTGGGGAAAAAATGTAATAAAGCTGTGTTATTCTGACAGTTAATTCTCATCCACACCGCAGTGCAGTATATATGGCTTTACTGTCCTCTCCTATTCTACTCTCTTAGCTATGTTTCCTCTGGTAGTTGGTTTGTAGTCAACCAAACTATTCCTGCAGAGCCCAACAGAGATTCATGGTGCTAAACCAGCCAACCATGCAGTCAAGGCGCATGCTGGCTTTCCAGGACCTCCTCTCAAGATTTCGAAAGCTTGACAAAGTGGGCATGACTCCACGGATCTCGTGAGCCACTGTTTGACTACACAGGAATTTACAGTTACGCAGTTGCTACAGCTTTTGCTGAAGAAGGAATATACATTACTAGTTAGCATTTTCCAGTGAAATCTTAACTGGACTGTGCAGTGGCAAAGAAAAGAAAACCATTCTCAACTGAAGTCTCTGAAATGTATTCTGCAGTCAGTCAGGACAAGTGCACCATAAAAAGCAACCTAACCCTAAATTGCACACTTTGTGAACAAGGCTAGGAATGGCAATGAATGACACAAAGCAAAATCTCCCCATTTCAAACACACTCTCTCAAACACCTGTCCTGAGTTCAAAGATACCAGATCTGCAGCTGCATGTTGGCATTTGTGAATGTGACAGTGGAAAGTAAAAAAGTGCTATGAGAAGATTATCAAGGAAAAGTTATCAATCAATAGCAACAAGAAACCACTTCATGTGCTTGCTTAATGTGTTAAATAATGGCTGAATAAAGTCAGAATATGTGACAGCTGAGTGAAATACTAGACTGCAGAGGAACACATGGCAGTGCTAAAAGTATCAGCTTTTCCCGCACAGAGAATTGGTGGTATTTCTATATGGACACAGCCAATAAAACTTTCCATCCACTCCAGCTTTTGAAACAATTAATCTCATGGAAACCAGTGGGGAAATCCTGCTGGGAACCAAATGCTTTAAAAATAGTACTTTGGTGAAAGTTCTAACGGCAGTGAAAGAAAATGCATTTGAATTTCTGGGCTGCACTCAGAGAAAGCCCCCTTCAGCTCCAGTGACAGATGTGAATACCTCTGTTCTCCTGTATCAAGCCTTTCTTGCCAACTATCAATCATATTAAGTGCAAAATGGGGGGGGGGAATCCTTCCTTACCTAGCTTCAGAGATCTGTTTTTCTCCTTGTCCAAAAAGCCCTGCCACCTGCCTGCCCTCAAGAATATTGGCTGCAAAGTCAATCATCAGTCTGAAGAAACCCACTTAGCACAAGCATGTCCCAGCAGATCAGTGTCCAAACCCTCTCCAGATGCAGAAGGTGCCTTTTCTGACAGTGCAGGAGTTGGTACCAAATCAGCATCTGAATCACCCCAGTTCCCAGGAGCCCTACACGCACCTGGGCAGGGGCAGGTGCCAGAACAGTACTCTGAGACAAGAATGAACATGGCAGCCAGGGAATATATTCAGAAGATGGGAAAGGCAATGTCATCTCCCAATTTTGGTGGCTAACTCCAGAGGCATTGTGACAACTGGTAAACGTTCCAAATGCGATTGTCCAAACTCACAAAATCAACTAAAATCATCCCATTTGCCAGCTTCAGGGAGGGCAAAAAGGTACATCTGGCTGCATGGGATGCTCTTGTATCACTGTTCCCTGGTTCAGGAGCCAAGGACAGATTTGCAAGGATTCAGCCCTGCTGTACAGCAGGGAAGGGGAAATGAGACCCCACATAGATTTGGTGGAGAGAGAGAGAGGGGGCAGCAGTGAGCTACTCGGCTGGGATGGTGGGAGAGAGAACAGGAGCAGGGAAAGCAAGTTATCCAGGGGACAGACTGTAACAGGAGGCAACGAAATGGGCAGTGGTTTTACCATTTGTTTCATACTGGCTCTTAGGACAGCCCTGCCTGACACCAGAAAGCACATCCAAGACATGACAAGTTTCAAATCCAGTGCATGTGGATGGCAGAATTTCTTTTAGAAAGAGGAGAAAAACCTCTACCATAACCCAGTAAGTACTAAGAACAACATTTAATAACACATCTGCTTAGTCCTGCTCATAGGACAGAGCAAACATTTTTGCTGAAATTCAAAGCAAATTAATCAGCATGAAGCAGGCACTCTCTGGTTGGGAAGTTTCAACCCAAATGGTTGCAATCTGGCGAAACTGTAAGCAGTTGAAATGAGCTATTGTTGCTGGAAGTGCTAGTCTATTTTAACCATAGGTGGTGTACCTGCATCACTTACCGTATGCACAAAATCTAGTATTGCGAAGACAAAGACAGAAATGAAGGCTGGTAACTGTTAATCACTAACACCTAAAGCATTGTAAGGAAGTCAGTGAAAGCAGTTTTTCCTTGGAGTAGAGAGGTGGTAATTTCCCCCTCTCTTGCAGAGGAACCATTGGTCGCTGAATTTAAATTTTCACAGATCAAAAAAGAGCCCTCCAGGTGGTATCTAATCCATGCAGTTAACTGAGCCCATGAATTTTGAGACCCCCTCGGGCAGATGGCATCTCATTTTGCAAGCCTTTTTGAAAAGCCTAATAAAGATGAAATGAGCAACATTTTTCGTACCCATTTCAACACAGAGGCCAAGGAGTCAAAACATCAGGGGACACCGCTGGGTTGGTAGGCAGGTACTGTGGCTTCTCTGCATTGGAAACCTGAGGATGAAGGTGTGGGTATATTCTGTGTAAAGATGTAGGCAGATGTATGTCGGGGACTGAATTTAGAGAAGGAGATGATGGAAAGCAGTGGTGCGCAGAAGGAGCACACAGCGTGTGCACCAGCCTACAAGTTGGATTGACAGTTGTGTAAAAAGACATTAGTATAATGACAGCATCCTGGGTTTTGAATTTGTTATTCAGCCAGATTCTAGGGGAATATTGTAGCTATTACCTAAGCAAGACAAGTGAATTGTCAAAGTAACTTCAAACATGGAGAACCCTGAAGACTCACAGGGATGGACATTTGAAGGACAATACCCTTAGGGATCAGAATTAGATTCAAGCACATCATAAAGATGTACAAAAGAGAGTCCCCCCCCAAGCATCTCATCAAAGTAAGAGCAGTGCCCCGAAGCCACACTCACTGACAAGCTCTGTCTGCAGTTTACCATATTGCACAAGTCCTGTGGAAAACCAGACGGGAAGCAGCTGTGAATGCAGAGCTCTTCTCACACGTTCGGCAGCGCTTCCCAACACCAGCACAGGCAGGAGGAAAGCCCACTGGCCCAGGGGTGTGAGCAGCTCCCACACACACTTCTGCTTTGGAAAGGGGGTACTCGATGCTTCATGGCAAGCTCCAAAAGCTTTTCAGTGATGCCGCTATAAAAATACTTGACACAGCAGAAGCCATGTTACCAGACAAGTTAATGACTTCGGGAACACAATGCATTTACAGCTCTTTATGTCAAAAAGTATGCAGCCAAACATACAAGGAATCTTGAAAGCTCTGTAGGAGCCCCATAAATGCTGCTGTGTGTTGGTGAGGTGAGAACATGAAGCTCTGTGCCCTACCAGTAGCCACAGGTTCCTCTCCATTTAACTCACTTTAACCAATTACAGATTCCCTACCATTTTAAATCCTCTGTTGCACATTTGGCTCTTGTAACACAGACTTTAAACCACCATATCCTCTTCCAAATGTGAAAGCCACAACTCCACAACTGAACTTGGACAAAGTAGAAAGTAAACAGTGACATTACTAGAAAGGCACACGACAGACTTTTCTCCTGGAGGCATGTTCTCACTAATCCTTGCATCAAGGTGAAGCAACTTGCTTGTGATGGAAGAATGAGTAGGTGGCAGAGTGAAACAGAGAATCAAGGTAAAAAGATTCCTAGCAGTTTACTCCAAAAAGTTAATCTGTATTCCCTTCCTAATCCCTGTCTAGAGAACCTTCTCTGTGGGACATCCAGGTTTATTACCAAACCAGTCTCCCTCTCCCACCTCTGAGGATGAGCAGATATCACCTTTCTGAGGGCACTGGCAGGTGGTCCTTGCCTGTCCTGCACCCTGTTAGGGCAGCAGCAGTCACACTTTGCAGGAGGACAGATGGCACCAAACACATGCTCCAAAAAGCACCCCATATTGTGACAGAGGATCCCTCCAAAAACGAAACCCATGGGGAAACTCCTGTGCTGCAAGCTTGCACTTTGCCATCAAAAGCAGCCTGCTCTTGCCTTGTACTGAACACCCATCCCCTGTGAGTATCATGGACTTGGAAGGGTTTTCTGGCTGGTTTACTGACCTGCGGAATTGCCTTGAAAGGATGAGGTGTCATCCTGCAGCACAGTGCGTGGATGGGAAGGGCTGTGGGACTGCCCGGAGCAGCCAGGCAAGCTGCAGTCGCTGTTTCCAAGATTTCTATTCAGAAGACAGCAGGTTTTGCTATGAAGAAAAAGGAGAGAGACAGAGTTGCAGAGAAGTCAGGCGTCTGGCTGAACATACACAGGCATGTGAGGGTAACACTGATCTCCACGTCTCTGAGGTGAAGGGAAAACATTCAACCTTCTACCGAATTCTCTTCATTTGCAGATTTATTTTATTTATTGAGGGTCCCTCACAGTTCAGTAGTGTACAGAAGAGTTAATCTAATTTGCTATGAAGTGCCACACTATGGTATGAAGTGTTTCATACACATGCAGGATTAAAAGGTTTCACTAAATTGAAAAGCTGAGTTACATTTGATTACTTTCAAAGGAGCCAGAAAACAGAATAACGGGAGGAAAATAATTTCCCATAGGTGAAAGGAGATGGAAATTAATGATCTCTCATGGTTACCTTACAGCCTTTTATGATTTCTGGGTGTTAATGTTAAATCAGCTACATTCCTGCCAGCTTACCTCCTATGAGATACCTTTAACTACAAATCCAATTTTTTTTGTTCCATTTAAGTTTTTTTACTTACACATCTTACAGTGCAAGTTCACTTTAAGTTCATTTCCAGAGTAAAGGGTAAACCTGCCACTTCGCTACAACTTGCGCCAGGAAATATTGTATTATCAGCGCAGCAAACCATGAACAAAAGTACCTAGCCCAGGTTTTTCATTTTAGCAGGTTCTCTCTTGTGTGCGTGTACAACTCAATCCAAACAAGCCCTCACAGCGGTTTTGTTCTCTATTGTAGCACACAGGCCAGCCTGCTCGGATATGTGCTTGGACATTAGAAATGAAACGTTGCATAGAAACTGGCTGAATTTCAGGAAAATGAGGCACTCTTCATGGGGAGCACAGCTTCACCATGAGAGCAGGAGCATTTGGCAGAGATGCACTGAGCTTTCTCCCCATGCTGGGAATGCTCTAACCCCAAAACCCACACTTTCCCAAGGATGCCCACTGCAGCAGGAGAACAGGCCCAATGCAGATCAAGCTCAAGCTATTCTATCAGGGTAATTACGTCCAAACCCGCTGAGGACATTGCTGACTGACATGGGGAATAATGCCATTTCTACTACAAAGACAAGCTCTATCTGCAGAGAGGTTATGCTGCTCTTTAAAGAGCAGCCAAGAGCAGAGTGTCCTCTCCGATCCCTGCAGCCGCCCACAAACAGCAGAAGCCTCTCCCGCTGAGCCCCCAGCAGCTGTACCGATGCCACACTAAGCTGCCAAGCCTGCTGTGATCCACAAAGCCCCACGTACTCCCGAAAACGTCCCCTGCGTGTGCCTGTAATTTTGCCTGAATTCACCCTTGAACGTTGTGGGCTCCCCCCCGCCATCCCTCCAAAATGCAGTGCAGACAAACGCCCTCTTCATTTCATTTAAGGGAAGGAATTTATATAAAAGCCTTAATACAGAAATGCACACTTCTCTCTTTGTGCATGGGGAGCATCAACTGGAAAGAAACCAAGCAATTGCAGAGCCCTGGAAGAAAAAAAAGCAGCAAACTAGTTACTCTGAAGAATTACAACGCGAGGCTGAAAAAGTTTAAAAAAACCCCTAAAACTAAACTAAACTCCAAAGAGGTGAAAGGCAGCTACAGCAAAGCACCCACCCCTTGGGAGCAGGAGCACTCATCCCCCCGCCGTGCCGCTCTGCCGGGAGCCTCTCCCGGCCGCCCCCTCGTCAGCGCCGCTGCTATAACGAATTCCCCGAAATGTCTTGCGTAACGCAAGCCGGCCCGTCTATCGCACCAGGCTGAGCAGAACTGCATCCGAAGATGTGTAGCTGAAATTAGTCAGAAGTAAAGTGTCAGCGGGAGAACGTTTCTCTGGAGGTCGTTAATCTGCTGATTACAAAGCCTGCTGACTGCCAGCCACGTCGAGCCGACTGGCCTGCCTCTTGCCGAGTGCTTTCTGTTGGCTTTTGACCTGATTGAACATTTACACAACCTAAATATTTCTAGTATTTATTTCGCAATGCTCTTTTGAACCTTAGAAGTGTGCACTGCCCTTGTCTTGGTCGTCTCCTCCTTGCTGCCGCTGCAGAGCAAGGGATGGCTTCCTGGCTGAGACCAATCTGCTGCACGGGTCCTCGTTCCAGCTTGAGCAATCCTTACGAGCAGGCCCTGCTTTTCTCAAGTACATCCATCACTCAAGCTGACCTGACACTTTCTGCTGACATTTTGCTTTTTGGCTGTTTCCCCCTCCCTCTGTGGACTTGTTACAAGGAGTTCACCGGCAGAGCTGGCTATCGCACAGCCTTCGGGCTGCGCCTGGCCATGTAAGATCACAAGACCTGTTAGTTATAACCCCTATAAGTGGGGGAGAGGCACGGCTTTGAAGTAAAGAAGGTTGTTGGGGTTTTTTTTCTTGAGAACATCAAATCTTCTGGATCAGACAGGCCTTGCCCAGGGCATTGTTCCTAGAAAAAGGATTGTTTTAGCTCTAACCTCAGACAGCACCCTGAGCAGTAACGGGCCGCGGGTGCAGATGGATATAAATTCCTCCAGCTGAGGTTTTCGCTGGCCAGATGCAAGCCGGCTCTGGGCCAGAAGCCATCAGGCTGTGCGAGCATGGCTCTGCGGGTCGCAGCCCTCCGTGCACAGACACCGGGATGGGAGCGGTGTCCCCCCGCCACCCAGGGCTCTCTCGGTGTGGGAAGGGGCCAACATCTGGACAGGGCATGGTCTGCTCGGCGCAACCTGCATGCTAAGGCAGCTTGGTCCTGGCTGGCCCGATGTGACACGGGCAAGAGGGTCACGCCTGCCTGTGGACTCCGCACTATGCTTTTTTTTTTTTTTTTTTTTTTTT
>Ga0065711_1006330_pt1 | contig 18132 bp, 9 predicted proteins | sample Hoacrofraction12_FD_59098 | JGI IMG/M metagenome (GOLD analysis project Ga0065711, IMG submission 59098) | Hoatzin crop microbial communities from Cojedes, Venezuela - Epithelial fraction 12 v2 (version 2) | ecosystem: Host-associated > Birds > Digestive system > Esophagus > Crop | place... | reverse complement strand
GGGGGGGGGGTAAGGGCACCCCGCTTTGCGTTCCGTGACTGACTCCTGGCGCACTCAACGGGTACTGCACCGCCGGCGCCGACACCACCACCCTGAGGAGCCCCCGCCGGGGCAGCCCCGGGCCCCCACGCTGAGGACAGACGCCAGCACCGGGTACCGCGGCCCCGCCGCCCGCTCGCCCTGAAGGGCCGAGCCTTCCGCCACCGGCCGCGGCCCCCGGCGCTCCCCTCCGAGCCTTCCCAACTCCCCCTCCTCGGCCCCAAGCAATCGAGCGCCGAACGGCTCGTCCTGCTTGTCTCCGCCCGCTCCGTCGCCCCGCTCATCGAGGTGTCGGTGGATCGGCTCGCTCGGCTTGGCGGCGGGCGCGGCGGGCGCGCGGGTGAGCCGGGGGAAGGCGGCCGGCGCCATTTTGCAGGAAGAGGTGAGGGGAGCGGCGCTGTCGTTGCCCCCCGGTTCTCCCTGAGGGGCGGCCCGGCCGCGCTTCCCTCTGCCCTCCCTCCGCGGGCGGCCGGGCTCGTAGCGAGCGGGCAGCGCCGCGTTGCCGTGTGGGAAGCGCTGTCGGGGGAAGCCGGGGGGAGGGGGGGGCAGGGGCCATGAGGGGCGATCGGCCCCACCGGGCGGGGTGAGGGTTGGGCGGGAGGCCGGGCGGTGCCTCGGAGGCCAAGTGCGTTCGTTCGTTTCTTTTCCAGGGGCAGCCGGGCCTGTCGGCGAGCGGGAGCCCACCGTCTGCCATGGCCAACGTGAGTAACGCGGCCCCCCTCCACCCTGCTGCCGGTTTGCGGTACCGGGGCGGCTGAGAGCCGTGCCAGGCCGGACGCTTGCGTTCTCCTTCCCTTTGAAAGCTGTCGTTGAACCCTAGTGCTTGGGTGGGAGTCGTTGATAAAAGCCTGAGTTATACCAGGGTACATTTTTATTGGAAGGCAGCGGTATCGCCGTCCTTCCGTCTAAGCTTTGGAAGCCAATTTTCGGTGGCTATCGTGGGAGCAATCGAATTGAGGGTTAAGTAGGATCTGGTGGTTTGTTATTGTCTTGATGTCGTGAGTCATGATGAAATACTCGGGTTCACCAGGGTGCTTTTCACCCTTTATTGATTTAGTCTTGCCGCAGAGGCATGAATAATTTATTGATTTCAGCGGTACGTTTTCACTTGTGTCATGCTAGGTGTGTTAATATTTGCAGAAGTGAGCTTAGTCAACATATCTGTAATTAACGCTAACATCTACATGTTAAGTGGTCCTGATTATACAAAAAAATGTTCCTGTAGTTAGGTGTCAGCTGTAGTTTTTTATATCTGTTTTATTTGTAATATAATCATGATGTAAAAATTAGCTTCAGTAGTGCTTTTACATAATAGAGGAAAAATCATTTAAGTGGAATCAGCAGGCTTTTGTTGTTACGGGAACCTTTTAAAACTAGGAGTGTTTAGAAGACTTAGACAGCTTAGTGCATTAACAGTAAATATGATTTAAATCAGAAAATCAGATGTGCCTTTATGCATTTGAGGCTTTATGATGCTGGTAGAACTTACTAGACATTGTATGTTTCCACAGAAGTGGTGTGTAAGAAACTGGTGCTTACTGGCTTAGGTCCTGATACTCTGAATACAGTTTTTGTTTTAAACTTACAAATAGTACCATTATCTCACTTTTTTTTAAGTAACCTTGTTGCATACGTATTTAATGGTAAACACATACATAAACTTATAAAATCGAGACTACAGCCCTTAAGGAGAATCTCTTCATGTCAGTTTCTCAGAGTAATTTCTTTCCCTCACCTGGAAAATAAAGTTTTATGAAACCACACATGCTATGGTGGGTGGGACTTACATTTTCCAATAATGCATGCTTTTGTGTACTAGTAGTTTTGTGTTAAATAGTCTCTATTTTTTTTTTTAAATTACACTTCAACTCTGTTTTGAGTGACTGGTTATTTTTCTGTATTTAGCTGTGTAAATGCATCATTAAAGTTGTCAATCTATTTTTAAATTATAAAAAAAGAGATCAGACATTTGAGTTACATCACCTGGGTATTTCTTGTTTAAAAAAAAAACAAAAGGCAAAAAAAACCCCACTAACAAAAAAAAAAACCAAACAGTAACAGTTGCTCATATGACTGGTTAAGATAATATCGTCTGGCCTTGGAGTTAATCCTCATGGTGAGGACCCATTAGCTCTTTGGAGACTTGAGACCGTTTGCATGCTCAGGGAGATAGGATTGCATCATTTTCTGTTTACTGGGTGGCTGAATCAGTTTCTGATACAATCCTCTTCAGCAATTTGAAGTTGTGCTGACAGAACGACTCTGTGTCGGGAAGCAGGTCTGCTGGTGTATTCCAAGACCACAGAGTTCAGAAAGGTTTTATGGCTTGTTGTCATTCTGACCACCATCCTGATCTGCTTGCAGTAATACTTGTTTGTAAATAGGTGAATGTACTGAGTTTGCAAATCGAAATAGCACTGACTGCACTAGCTGAAGTTTTGCACGTGTGAAATGTTTACGGATTTTAAGAGCAAAAGAAAAAAGCTGAAATCACTATACCTACGTGGTTTGATACGCATGTCTCCCTGCACAGCTCAGAGCTGTTGGTATGTGGCCTTTGCTGGCAGAGGCATGGGTGTAAGCACACACCTGTGCGTGCTTCGAGATGAAAGCTACACAATGCCTCTGGAGTGGTACTGTCTTGTGTCTCCCTCCAGTCTTTTAAGAAGGAGGAAAATTGGCTGGCGAATGTTTGTGCTAGCCATCAAGGCAAATGTCTTGGATATCAGCGTTTACTTAATTAACAGTATTTCTAGGTATTTCTGATAATCAGTCCTGTGCTCGAATTGTGACAATCCTGGAAGCAATGACATGGAAATAAGCATGGAAGTAATCCCCATCCATAACTTAGTTTAGTTTGTGGGGTTTCAGTGGTGCTATTTAAACTTCTTGGTGCTATTTAAACTTCTCTGGGTTTTTTGCTCACATGAGGAGACCTTTCAAAAAGTATTTATGAGGCTTTTCCTTTGCTTAACATACTATTACTAGTAAAATATAAAAGTAGTAGTAAAACACTTTTAAAACTTGATTTTACAGAAACATAGTTGATCATAATTAAAACTAATTTGATTACCAAGTGAGGATTTCTCTTGTGATCCGCAAAGCTCTACTTAAACTACTATTTTTGCTAGCAGTGTGTAATACTTGTTTTGTTTTGTCTTCTCAGGTGCTCTGTAACAGAGCAAGATTGGTCACCTACCTACCAGGGTTTTATTCCTTAGTCAAAAGAGTTGTAAATCCCAAGGCTTTTTCTACAGCAGGTTCTTCTGGCTCAGACGAGCCTCGTGTTGCTGCTGCGCCTCCCGATTTATGTAAGAAAAAGCAAATTCGTTTTCTTTGAGTTTGTGTGCTATCAAAACTTTGCACCCCCATATAAATTTGGGAATTTTGAAGTGTCGTTTTTATGTCAGGGCCCTGTCTTTTACTTGTGCATTGTGGTTACTTTGGTTATATATGATTGTGATCAAATACAGATATTTGTATGGGAGAAGGGTTTTTTTCTTTTTTTTTTCGCCCTTTCTTTTTAGATGGGGTGACTAAAGCAAGACCTTGACTTTTTCAGGTCCGAGAACTGTGTGGCCAGATGAAGTAATGGGTCCATTTGGTCCTCAGGACCAGAGATTCCAGTTGCCTGGTAATATTGGTTTTGACTGTCACCTGGATGGCACTGCTTCTCAGAAGAAAAGCCAAGTTTCAAAAAGTCTGCCTGATGTATTAGCAGAGCTGTCAGCAAGTGAAAGGCATGAATTTGTAATGGCACAGTATGTAAATGAATTTCAGGTAAGAGCAGGCTGCTTCTGTGTGAAACTGGTATTTCTTGTCTAAGAGAAACGTAACTAATCTCTTTCTCTCCTGAAAAAAGATCGTTGATTTTCTCGGTGGTTTTGAAAGATAAACTTCAACTGGGGTGAGCGAGAGATTACATAGAAAGTAGCTGAAGTTTTTTCTTTTGGGAGAAAAATATTAAAAGGTGTGAGTCTTTTGACTAAGCGGGGCTTAATGAAGTAGCATTTTAGCAGTCACTTAATTATATGGATATGGGAAAAGAACACTTTCGTTTCAAAACTTTCCGTTTCGCAAGTCTCACCACCTTTTATCAAATGGAATTGGTAGTTTCTTCAGCACTAATTGAACGGATCTGGACTTGCATAGTTTGGATGGCATTTAGATCTGCCTGCTTAGTTCAGACAACCATTGAGTTCACACTGGGGCAGCAGATCGTTGTACCTCAGCCTCAAGTCTCACGATGAGACTGCATTTTGAGGATGGCAGAGCTTGCAGCGAGTCAGACACATTATTAGCAGCAAGCAGCTTGATAATTGCCAGCATGATTGCAACGTTTCAACAGATGTTTAGTGCTACTATCTGCTGTCTCAGGCTCTCCGAGTTTGTGACGTGCTCAGACTTTGGAAGTCAACTAGCAAATCTCCAGTGTAAAAATGCTATATAGTGTTTTTTGTGAATGTGACATTGTATTCCAAAGTGTTCAGAAAACATAAGCTTCTGGTGAGCTCCCCAGATTCTGTTTTAAGCTTGTGCAGATCACACTTCCTATTAAAAGCCCGACTGAAAATTCTAGTCTTTTGTTTGCTTAGTGCAAACCAGGTGCGCTGAATGCATGCCTGCTTGCTAGCAAGATCACTTGTCTAATAAAATGCCTGGTGCAGCTGTTGCTGTCACAAATGGAAGGGAGCAACTGGAAAGAGCAGAGGCAGGTTTTACAACTGGTGTTCAGAAAGCAGTCAACGAGAGTCAGCTCTGGTTCGTAAACAGCATTTAGCTGTCAAAAATGCTAAACTGCTCATCTTGGGAGAGGATGCAGGTTTGGATGATGGGATCAGCTGAATACAGGAACCTCCCATAGGTTGCTGCAGCAAGCAGGAGAAAAGCTCAGCGCTGCTGAAGCTCAGGCACTGGTCCTTGAACCAGTCAGAGAAATGGCAAACTTTTTTGACTGCTGTGTGCCTGAGATTGATGCATCAGTTTTATCTGAGCGGAGTAAACTGGCCTACCAGTTTACTCAATACCAGAAAGTGGAAAATGCTCATAGTCTCTTGATGATACATTGCCTGGTAAAGCATATGGACTATGTAAGTGGTATTTAGCTGGATAGAATGGGAGTAGTAGACAAGAAGTCACAATGAACTAGCATTCTTAGTGGGAGAAGCATCTTACAGTTAGGAAGAAAAGGAGGAGTTTACCAGCATGATGGTGTGCTTTGTCAGGCTTAAAGTACCTACTGATCTGTGCTGGTGACTTTGCAATCATAATGCAAGGTATGTGTGCAAACTTACGTATTGAAACAGCAGTTAATGTCTGTTGTTTGTCTGTTGTTGTGTTTATTTTCTGATGGCTTTTTTTTGCTACTCTTGAATGTTAACTTCTAGAACAAAAATGCTAGTCATGCTGTTTTCAATGTAGTAGTTTTCTCAAGGGAGAACTTTCAGATACAAGCACGTATTAGGTAAGATTTAATTACAGTGTTGAGTAATACATTGCAGTCTTAGAGAAATGCTGAAATTCCTTGTAAATTATGGCATAGTTAGGGCTAGAAAAAAATGTATTAAGGCATTTGACACCTGTTGCTTAACAGTTATCCTAAAGAAGGCAACAGTTATTACTACCTTCCTAACAGCATTTTAAGTGTAAATTTTAGGTATCTTAACTTACAGGTGCACCATTTGTAATGTACCCAGAAGAATCTGGGATTGGTTTTTTTTTTTAGAAACTGTAGACTGAAATACTGTAAAGAATAAAAATTGTGTAACTGGAAAACTCTTCTGCTTTTCAAACCACAACAGCTAAAGCTGACAGTAGTTTAGAGCTCTAGAACTGTTATATAACTTTAAAGTTTTATTCTGGCTCAGGTAATGTCTGTGTGTCTCAAATCTGTCAATGGCTGTTGTATTGAATACTTGAGACCATTGTTTCAGAAGAATATTTTTCAGAAATGTCTTTATTGATTAAGGCTTTGAGTTAATAGGGTTACTACAAAACAGAAAGCTTAACATTTCTGTGCAGGTTTAATTAATAGGTTATACCTGTATCTGTTCCACTGTTAATATTTGAAAATGGAGTTTTAAGTCTCATTGCAAATCCTGTTTCTGTGAAAGTGCTTGGGTGTGTCAGCAGATGTTTAGTCAGAAAAACAGTCTGATGTACAAAGTTATTCCTGTTGTATATGAATGAATGGGAAAATTATAATTTTCATTTTTCTCAGGGTGCTGATGTTCCTCAGAAACAGCAAATAAATAACGCTGAAACTTACTTTGAAAATGCAAAGGTAGAATGTGCCGTACAAGCTTGTCCCGAGCTGTTACGAAAAGGTATATTTTCATTTTTTTGGACAGCTGAGAAATCGTAACTTCTAAGGTGTAAAAATATGTAGGTAAATGCTCGGATGTAATTGATGCCACAAAATGTGTAATAGAAAAGGGTGATCCAGAGTTAATATTTTAACAAAGAGAAATACAGACTATAAAATGAAATCTGAAACTTTGCTGTTGACAATACTTTGTATTTCATATAAAATTCAGTGCCATTTAAATGGAAGATCAGCTGGGACGAGTGTTAACTTTCAGGTACTGCTTTAGTGTCGTGTAGATTCTGGGAGCTAATTCACTATCCAAAACCCAGTTTGTAACAAAGCAGATCTTATTGCTTCTTAGTAAACTAGAAAATTGAAATTATGAAACTTCTGAGGGCATTGCTTTTGTATCTTAATTGATTCAAGAAGGAAATGATTGAAATTAGATTGGAATAAACCCTTCTAGTTTTATAAGTGAAATACCGAAAGAGAGAAGAGACTGAAATCTGGCTGAAATCTCAGTACAGATGCTGAAGCGAGCAGACTTTTCACAGAGTAAGAAAGGGTGAACCTTTGGAGTGCTAATTCTGGAGAGTGCTTTTGCATCCGATGCTGAAAACAAGGCTCCGTGAAGCCTAATCGTGACTTTGGTGCTTCACATGCATTCCTCCTTGTAGCCCAAGAGATGACACAGAGAGGGGATCGTGATGGGTTTGGGTCTTCTCTGCTCCAGGGGAAGAATTGTCACAGCTCGTGCCTATAGTGCACTACTGATACGGAGTCTGCTGTGATGTCCGAAGAAGTAGATCTGAGACATTTCTGCTGAAAGATTTGACGTGGTGTGGTTTAGCCAGAAAACAAGATTCTTCAAACCTCGTGTGGAGAACGGTGGTGGTGTTAATTTCAAAATACTAAAAAAATAAAAATATCTTTGTGAAGAAAGACACTTGTTTGCACGTTCTGAAACGTGCAGAGTAGGGGGCTTTTGTTGTCTTGCAAATAAATAGGAGGTCTCGAAACAGCAAACTCCAGTGTCAAAGTTGCTTTTAACAGAACCTTACCAAGGTGCATTAGTTTCCACAAAAGCAACATCAGCATTTCAAACCAGCGTGCTGTTTGCTAGATCTCATATGGAGATAACTTACGTATCTTGGATTTAAATGAAATGAAGGCTCTAAAGTAGGGTCAGTAATTTGTGTAAAACTGAAAAATCATAAGTAAAATGTAAGAGCAAGCCATAACATGCTGGTTTCACTTTTTTTTAGACTTTCAGTCAATGTTTCCAGAAGTGAATGCCAACTGTTTGACAGTATTAACTGTCACCCAGAAGACTAAAAATGATATGACTGCCTGGAGTCAAGAAGTGGAGGATGAGAGAGAAATGCTGTTAGAAAATGTAAGTAGCCAACATTAGCATCCACTTACTGATAAAATTGAGATAACTTTTCCAGCTTTGTAGCTTTTTGACTACGTGAAATGTCTCATAGAACTATTAAATTCTTTGTAGTGGAGTGAGTATGCTAAGATGTTGTAAAATGCTACAGTAGATGAATAAAGGTACTTGATTGTTGTCCTGTTGCAGTTAAAGGACAGCAACTATTTTCTCGGCTTATTTCAGGTTTAGTACAACGCATTTTGTAGGATTTCACTGCTATCTTTGTTTTTCTGTGATGTAATTGATATTCTAGTACAGTGTCTGTCAGTGAGTGCGTCCTTACTTGTAAAAAGTGGTTCCTCTCGTTTTTGTTTTCATTCTGGTAATGGGTATGGTTAATGCTTTTAGCCTGGGTATCCCTAATAAATATTAAGTCTTAACCATCCTCATGAGCTTGTTTTCTTGTCTGTTGCCACGAGAGGGCTCTCGGAAAATCGCTTTATTTCACGTTCTTCAGATTTTTTTGTACGTACTCCAGCAGGTGTCAGTGTCCACCACCGCTGGCATTCTTTTCTTAGCACCTCAAAATACAACGTATCTGTATATTGTTTGTTATAATTTTTCTAAAACCAGTAATAATCACCCTGTGGAGTTTTCATCTGCATAACGAGGATTATATTTATGTTTAAAAGTAGTCTGGTAGTGTCCTTTTCAGTCCTGTAAATTGCAAATGTGGCCTCTATAGAGCAGTGTCAGGGTACCGCGAAAAGGAAGAAGCAGTCTGAAGGATCAACGTAAAGATTACACGCAAATTAAAATTCCCTTCATTTTAGTGTGTTCTTCTCTTTGAATTATTTATGGTCTGTTGGTCTTTCGTGTTGTAATCTGGTCTAATTATATGTTAATTGGCAGCTTTCTTCCTAGTGCACCTCCCTGTCAAGTCTAATATAGTCATTGTAGGGGTGTTAGGATGTTGGATGTAACCTCCCAGCCTAAAGGTTACTAACAGCAAATTCGCCAGAAAACGGTCTGTTTGTTTGCTTCATAGATGGTTAGAAGTAACCTTAAAAATACTAATCTAATGTGAGAGGCTTGTGCTAAAGTAAGGAGGGATGTGTACAACCAAATGTAAATGTTTACAGTAGGGAATCTCAAGTGTTTATTAACCTCACTCCGATGGCTGAGGGGCAGTTACAGCACCAGATCAAAAGACGTCCTGTATCAGAAATGTGATACCTAGCGTGCTGCCTTCAGATGGCTTACTTGTATTTGTGACTTAATTTACAGTTGAAACACAGTTAATCAAGATCCACCAAACCTCAAAATACAGAACACATTACTGTAAAGGGTAAACTTCTCTTATTTTGGGCCAGTAAGGGCCTGAAGCTGAGTAACTATAATAATATTTCTATAAATTTGAAACCTTGAGCTGCTAAGGGCACCAATTTGAGAGAACAATCCCATTTTTATAACTGAAAATAAAGTACTATATTTATTATGAAGTTAGAAGTATTTCTTAATAAGACTAGGGAGTTCCATATTTCAAGGAAGCTGTGTAAATTCTATTTGTGCTTTATTCTAGCTCAGTGTATTCAGCTGTTTAGATTTTTATTCAGCTGTTTAGATTTTTGTACTTGGACGTCTTTTTCTGAGTACATGGATGGTTTTAGAACCATCATGCATCTTGACTTTTGTGGGGTTTTTCTCTCACTTGCCTGTGTGGGTTTCTTCAGAAGTTTTCTGTGGGCCTCCACTGGCCCTCATAGCATGGGTTGAGATCTGCTGGGCTAGGTGATTAAAAGCACATAACTGAGGTGTCCTGTTGCTGCTGATTTATCTGTGGAAAAAATGTGCTGTGTAATCTGTAGGTTGTGTAAATATTTTGTGCCCTGTGTTTTGATGTCAGAATACAGGAGCACAGCTTTAAATCTAGCTGGTTGAATATTCTTCTATATCTGATAGATAATTGCAACTCAACACCAAAGACTTTAAGGGGGGGGGGGAAGCTTGCTTTCTCAATTTAGCTGGTGTGAAAAGTTTGATACAAAAAAAAGTAGATTCTGTCTCTTCAGAGAAGGGAGGTTTTTGATGGTGCATTGCAGAACAGGAAACTTATTGGCATGTTGCTTAATTGAAAATACTATTTTCAGGAACATCATCTGGTGTCCTCCAGTGTAACTGAAACATGACCTACAATTGTAAAATAGTGAGGGAGTTGGAAATCATCGTTCATCCTGACTGTCAATTAATTACAACAAAAGAGTTGGTGTAGATTGGTGTGAAAGCCACATGCTTATGGAACTGTTTGCTGTCACGATGCAAAACTAAAATGTTCTTTAAAATCATTTGGAGTTAAACATTTGTAGTGCCGGAAGAACTGCGTAATACTGTCCTGTTGGCTGAGATAAGGCCTTACAGCAAAACTGTTCTTCATATGTTTATAAAAATATATTTAATGCTACATTTAGTGTCAAATATGTGGAATTTAGGTGAGATCTGTGAGCTCATGGAAGTAACACAGAAATACCTGAGGTAATGGTTGACTTCTTAAAGAGGGTAACAGGTATGGTTGCAGTCTGCATGAGTAATCAAAGCAATCACATTATTCCTTGTACAAGCTGTTAATCCATTACTGACTGGCACAAGGAACACCCGTAAACCTCATATGATTGGAGTAGCCTAATATATGCCATTAATTCTAATTTTCTTAATATTATTAATATTTTTATTGAAAGTATGCTGAATTTCTCATTTATTAGTAGAGGCCAAAAGAAATCCATGCTTGTTCTTTTTCAGAATATTTTATACGTGTTCTGGTGTGTGTGTATGTGTAACAAAAATCTCATTTGGTATCCTTCTTTCCCTTTCTTTTCTCAAAGTTCATTAATGGTGCCAAGGAAATTTGCTACGCAATTTGTTCTGAAGGCTACTGGGCTGACTTCATTGATCCATCCTCAGGACTGGCAGTAAGTTACACGCTGTGTGGAGTGCGCTTTGGACACCGCTGTGTCCTAACTAGCAGTGGTATTTGTATTCTATGTGGGTTAAATCCACCTTTTTCCTATTGCCCAAAAGCTGTTCCCATAGGATCATTCCTTAAATAAATTAAGATGGAATGGTAACCCTGAGCCAGTTCCCGTACTGTGTCAGCTGTCAGTGCTGTTGGCAGTTTGGAGAACGTTGTTCAGCAACGAAGTTGACTTTTGGGTAATTGTGGAAGTCTTACGCCCACAAGCTCTTGGTCACTGCACGGTAGGCTGGCTGTGCCCTTCCGAGGTAACTTAGTCATCCTGACACCTGTTTGTGTAGGTGGGGAGAGGGGTTTAAAAGTCCCTTTATACTAGTTAATGATACCTTTGTTACATATTAAAAATGAATAGCTTGTTCCTATTAAACAGTGTCGGCATTCATTATCAGATTACACCAGTCCTCTGGAGGAGCTGAGAGTTTCTTACCAAGACATCTGTGAAATATAAAGAGTCTTGAAACTCTTAAGAGAGAACTGAGAAAGTTTTATCAAAGCATGAGCATGTGTGTACTTTTGAGAACTAACCGTTAAAACCATATCATAGTTGAACATAATCACGGCAAAGCTCAGTTTAGTGGGCTTTTATTTAAAACCACTATGAAAGGCAGTGATTTATTCCGTCAACAGAGGCAAATAGGTTTAGCAGGGGATGTTTATAAGGCAGACAGGCACTTGAAAGTGTGTATAGTGCTTAAAAGCTTCCCAGAAATTCCATGCATTTAAAGGAATGGTTACAGATTGATAAAAGTAGGGTTCTGTCTTTGGCCTCCAATTCAGCAGTAACGTCCTTACTGATAACCTGTTCATCAGGATCAGGTGTTTGGTCAGAAGCTTCCTCCCGAGATAAAGCAACCCAAGTCCCTGTTCCCAATTTACACACGTTTTTATTCTTCAAAACATCTTTCTTTATAGGGAGCTCGTTGGAAAGGTACATGTCTTAATTTTATTATTTCACGGAAGGGTTCTGTCCTTGATACCTGTAGAAGTAGCAGGACCTTTCCAAAGCACTTGAGGTGTTTTGTCTGTCTGATTGGTTAGACTTTCAAACACACCGATATGCTTTCATCATGCTGCCAGTGGCGAAGGAAAATCTTTAAATGCAGGGTTCCAGTGTAACCAGAGGTGCTTTGCTCAGCTTCCTGTGTAGATTTCATGAATAAAACCGTACATCAGATTTCCTTCAGCAGATGTAACTGGTACTTCTGGGCTTAGGTTTTCTTTTAAAAAGGGGTAGTTTTGACATTTTTAAATGCTCTTGGAAATGTTTACGTGAAAATTTCTCCTTTTTTTTCCACCTAGTTTTTTGGACCTTACACAAACAACACTCTGTTTGAAACAGATGAACGCTACCGCCACTTGGGGTTTTCCATTGATGATCTTGGCTGCTGCAAAGTTATTCGTCATATCCTCTGGGGCACTCATGTGGTTGTAGGAAGTATTTTCACTAATGCTGAACCCGACAGCCCTATCATGAGAAAACTGAGTGGTAACTAGCAGTCATCAGGAGTTTCTCAAGTTCTTACGACCTCTGCATTCTTTAGCCTGATGATTCTCTCTAAGCATTTTCACTTTAATGTATTCTTAGATAATAAAGTAGCTGTTACTTGTTCTAGTCTTTGTGAATGTGTTCACCACATGAGACTTGGGTTATTAATTGACAGCATTCAGACAGACACCTTTATATGCCACATAAATTTCAAGCTGTGCTTTCCTTTAACTTGAATGAGTTCAAATATACATGTACGTAGCTATCTGCGTATCCTTTTTAATATTATCTTACAAGCCACACTTCTCAACCATTTTATCTTTCAGTGTCTGACAAATCTGTGCTCTTAGTATTAAGAATCCTGATGCCACTGAAGTTTCTAGGAATTTTGCCACTCACTGGAAGAAGTAAATGACAAAAAAGTGGAATAAGTAATAAAATTGTTCTTGCAGAATATAGGACTTAATAAAGCCTGCAGAAGTGAACGCTGGACTGATCACTCATATGCTGTTCTAAAATGAGAATAATGAGATAAGCTTTCGGTGGTCTCCAGTGACAAATAATACTTCAGTAGGGAAGTGTTCACCTGCCTGCTACATGCAGAGACTCAGTAAAAAGTCTTAAGTTACCCTAGAATCAGTCATCTCAATGTTTTTTTTGTCTTTGTGTTGCTTGGGATTTTGTTTTCTCAGTGCTAGCTAAATTAAAAATAATTAGTTTAAGTATATATATGTAATTTAAAGTTGCTTTTGTAACTTTCTTAGGTCATTGTGTTAAAAAAAGAAAAAATAGGGTAATGCTTGGCTGTCATCATGTTTTCCTGTACTTGGGTGTAATTCAGACTTGTCTCTGTGAATTTTGAAATGCCTGTGCAAAGTGCAATTAAGATTAATTATTGCAATTAGGATCAATTATGAAAATATTTCAACAGGAAGGTTTTAAGTAAACTAGTCAGTCTCTTCAGGTATCAGAAAAACAGTTGGGTCAGTTGACATTACTGGAGGAAGAAGAGTGAAGAAAATTCAAGGCAGCTGAAATACTGGAACTGTCGGCTGCCTCGCTGCGGAGACCAACGAACAAACTGGATTTCAGTCCCATCGCGGTCAGGTATCGGGGCCGTTTGTTAATGCACCACTGTGATAGCTGTGTCAGTGTGCCCAGCGGTGGGAATCCTGCAGACCTGACTCGGCCAAAACGTAGTGCAGCTTGTATCTGGATAGTGGCTGTGCAAGAAGATGATCTGAGAGGTTTGGCTTCCTTTCGAGTAGCTAGGGATTTTAATCGTTGTGTCTTTTTCCAGTGTTAACTAACAATTTAGTTAGGATTTAAAACTTGTCCTAGGTTTGTGTACTACTTCTGTTCAGTACTCGGGGTCTAAGCCAGTTATCGCCAAAGTCTTCTTATTGGCTTTAATGAGTTTAGAGCAGATCCTTTACCAAGTGCCTGTATCTGTCCTTGTTAATGATTTCTGCAAGCCCAGAACTTTGCTGGATCATGGAGGTGGAAGCGAGGAAGACTTTCCCCTGGAGAAGCAGGTGCTGCCTGCTCTGAATTCACTCACTAAGCCGGCACTTCAGAGGTGATGGTGCTCGTCTGCTGTCGTCGTCATCGCTGTTGGCTCTAGCCCGCGTGCATTCCAGGGTTGAGGCTGTTGAGGCAGGGTTTGTCTGTCACTTTGTGGGATTTCTGCTGTATTTCCACAGCCCGAGTTCTTGACCTTGTCTCTACTGTCCATGAAAGGTGTATTACTTCGGAGTCTTTTATTGCTACTTTTTTTTGCATTCTCATCAAGAGGATTAAAAAAGCTTGAGAAGCTGCGACATGTCTGTTTGCAGAAGACGATTATTTTGCAGAACACAAATAAGCTCATTTGATAAAAGGGTTAGTGTCTTGCTGGACGCTAGAGTACAGTTGTGGAGGACTTCAAACAAATATTAGAAAAATTCTGTGACATGGTTTGCATACGTTTTAACTATCTTGAAGACTCTTGGTGCTATCTGTTCTTCAGGTGACTTTGCTGCACTTGCCTTTCTGTGTTTTAGAAAGGGTGGGAGCTGTCAGGCAGCTATTCAAATTGAACTTGGGACACGAGTTTTTGAGTTGTTACAGAATGGTTTGGGTTGGAAGGGACCTTACAGACCATCCTGTTCCACCCCCCTGCCCTGGGCAGGGCCCCCTTCCACCAGCCCAGGCTGCTCCAAGCCCCATCCAACCTGGCCTTGAACCCTGCCAGGGAGGGGGCAGCCACAGCTTCTTTGGGCAGCCTGGGCCAGGGCCTCACCACCCTCCTGGGGAAGAATTTTTGTCCTGGAAGAGGCTTTTACAGTGGCTTTTCAAATGTCTTCAAGGCAAAAATGTCACTGAAAATAGTGGGAGTTTTGCCTTGACTTCACTAATGTTTCATGCCAGAATTTGAAGGGAGGTGTGATTTCCTCGTGTTTTTCTAAATAAAATTTTCTCAGATATGCTCTTTCTTGAAGAGGCTGGGACTGTTCCATTTCCCTTACATTGAAAGAACTATATTGTGTATTAACTAATTTGCTACTATGAAATAAAGGTTCTTGAATGCAGTGTAACTGTACTTCTGATAATAAAAACCGAAACAACTTTCAGTGTTACAGAATTAATTTCTTCCTGGGGTAAAGAAAGAAGCTCATGAGAAGAGCTGTTGTGTGTAAGGTCACATCTGCCTCCTTGGCAAAGATTACTGCTCTGTGAGAAGCACTATTTTTCTTAATTCAGAGAGGCTATTAATTTCTAAATGTCATTAATTCATTACCAGATATACCAGAGTTTATTTTTTGCAGTAAATTCCATAAAAACTTTATTTAAGGTGGTGGTGCCGAGGCACGCGGGAGCGGTGCTGTCTTTGCGTAGTTACATTTGCGGCGCATGAATCGCGGAGCCGCTCTCCACGCGCTTCGCCTGCTGGGCTGAAAGAGACGTGGAAGCTGCTGCCTTGGGGTTGATTTTCACAGATGCGTGGTCTAAAATGTCTGGCAGATACAGATAAGGAGGTTGTTACGTCAGGAGATCCATGATTTCAGAAATATCTCTGCTGTGTACTTGAGGTAACTTCTTAAACCCCCCTGTTACCTCCTAATAGCTGCCCATGTGTATTAAATGAGTTCCTTCCCTTGCTCTTCAGCTAATTGCTTGGTGGGTGCTGCTGACAACCCTTGAGTTTGAGGGCAAACGGGGGATGGAGAGGGCCTGTCGGCGTTGGACGGAGGGGTGGGCGGCTGGCGGGGGAAGGAGGATGAACCGTACCTGTGTCAGCTGGCTGGCAAGGGCAGAAATGCCTCGCTGGATCCACAGGGAAACATGCTTTGTATGCATATTTTTGTGTATTCATTTTTTGAGCAAAATAGGACAATTTCACCCAAAATTCTCAAACATTTCTGGAATTTTTTTCAATTTTTCTCACCCAAAATCCATACACAACTAGTGATGTTCTCTCTGAATAGCTGTTTTTACCACATATGCGTCAATATTTATTACTTGAGCTGTTGCTATGCACGTGAAAGTTATGGTGAGGCAAGTGCTGCGGTTTAAGCTTCCCTTTTAAACAGCAAAATTTTACGCTGGTTTGTTCGGACCCACTGGGAAATCCCTGGACCTAACCCAAAGCTTGCAAGGTTGCCTTTTGGTAGCTCGCGCCTCCCTATCCCTTGTGTCTCCTGACGAAGGCTCGCGGAGTGACCCCGAGTGCCAACGCTACCGGTGCTCCCGAGGCCGCTACCTCCTGGTGAAACCCAGGCGTCCTCCTGTCAGCACAGAGCTCGGAGTAGTTACTCACGCGGGCCAACGCCGGACTCTAACGCGAAACGGCGGCGCAGCGAACCATTTCCTAAGGAAGCCAAGGCAGAAGGGATTCGTGCTGCTGCTCCGGGATGGGCTGGTGTGACTGTCGGGGGGGGAACCCTCGCTGGCGTAGACTCGTGCGGTGTTTTGCCTTGGAGTGTTGATGCTTTGCTTTATGTCATTGTTCTAACTGGATGCAATTCTGTCCTGGGGTTTTTTTTAGCTTGAAAAAGCACGGAATGGGAAAGTAATGCTTACAGCGTGCTGTGAAAGGGACCGTGATGGTCCAAAAAGGTGTCCTCTCTGCAATTGCTGTGTCAGGAACGAGCCTGAAGGTTGGTCAGAACTTCCAGCAGAGGAAACTTAACTACAGAGATGTTAATATAGAGTAAAATTCTTGCAGTTTAAGTGATCGATTACTTTTCAAGCACAACTTCAGCAGGGCTGACTAATTTTAATTGCAGCTGGAGTGGTGAAGTGCTGAAGTTTTGCCCCTGCTGTGAGAGCCGAAAAACTTGCATCCACCATCAAGCCCTCGGCTACACCTGAGCACTAATTGCTGCCGCTGGTAGGACCTGGGCTTTCCTTTTAAAAGAACTTCGGGGGCGGGTGGCCAGCTGGTGTCGGTGGCTTCATGGAAGGCAGCAGACCCGCTCTGATTCCCACCGGGTGAAGGTACAGCTCCTGGTGCTTTAGTGCCTCGAGGAAGGTTGAACGCTGCCGTGCGTGCGCGCTTTCTGCTCAGCCCTTCGTGCCCCGAAGTTTCCGTGCAGGCTGGCACTTGCGTGGGGGGACTTTTCCCCGCGTGTGGACGTTGTCCAGGAGCTACATGCCCATGTGCACACACGCGCCCGCGGCTCGCAGCTGCTTGGTGACAACAATAAGAGCCTGTATCGGCTGCAAGAAGAAGTTCTGTGTTGGCTTTTTCACAGGCTCCTGCTCTGTCATAATTCTCTCTGTGTCCAGGGGAATAGCGGCATCTGACAGCAGCGTTGTCGGGAGCCGATCTTTGCCGGGGACGCACGCGGCGTCGGTGGGACGCACCGCTGGAGCCTGGTTTAGAGATGCGAAGTTTGTTGTTGCCTTGTGAGGGTTCTCTGTGCCCTGCTGACAGGCAGGGTTTACCCTGAGGGTGCGTACGCCGACGCGTGCCGTAGCCGGGTGACCGGACTGAACCGCGTGCTCGTGGTCGCGGCCGAAACATTGCACTCGAACACAAAAACTCTTAAAACAGCGAATTCTAGCAGCAGCCCAGCAAAGCTGGATTTGCTGCAAGAGACCCAACAAACCCCATTTTCTCGCTGAAGGGAAGCCCCCCTCCCTCTCCCGCCGGTTAGAGGGGTGGCAGGTTTTCAGCAGCGGGTGATGGGGGCTCAGAGCCCCACGGCTGGTCCCCCCGGTCCTTGGCTGCTCGTCTTGGCTGCTGAGCTGCTCCTGTCTCTTCTGCGAGGGTTCGGTCGGTGGTGTGTCACCTCTGCGTGGGTCAGTTGTGTCTGTGAGACGTTCTCAGCTGTCCGGCTCTGAATGCAGNGTGCCCAGGTGGCCAAGAAGGCCAGCGGCATCCTGGCTTGGATCAGGAATGGTGTGGCCAGCAGGAGCAGGGCAGGGATCGCACCCCTGTGCCCAGCAATCATGAGGCTGCACCTCGAGTACCNTGTTCAGTTTTGGGCCCCTCACTCCAAGAAGGACATTGAGGGGCTGGAGCATGTCCAGAGAAGGGCAGCGAGGCTGGGGAGGGGTCTGGAGAACAAGTCTTATGAAGAGTGGCTGAGGGAGCTGGGGCTGTTTAGTCTGGAGAAGAGGAGGCTGAGGGGGGACCTTATTGCTCTCTACAGCTACCTGACAGGAGGGTGTAGTAAGGAGGGTGTTGGTCTCTTCTCCCAGGTAACTAGTGACAGGACGAGAGGCAATGGCTTCAAGTTGTATTAGGGGAGGTTTAGATTGGATATCAGGAAGAATTTCTTTACTGCAAGATGGTCAGGCGCTGGACCAGGCAGCCCAGGGCAGTGGTGGAGTTCTCTTCCCTGAAAGGGTTCAAAAAACGTGTAGATGTGGCCCTTCAGGACATGGTTTAGCAGGCTTGGGGGTGTTGG
>Ga0065711_1039098_pt1 | contig 18133 bp, 7 predicted proteins | sample Hoacrofraction12_FD_59098 | JGI IMG/M metagenome (GOLD analysis project Ga0065711, IMG submission 59098) | Hoatzin crop microbial communities from Cojedes, Venezuela - Epithelial fraction 12 v2 (version 2) | ecosystem: Host-associated > Birds > Digestive system > Esophagus > Crop | place... | reverse complement strand
CAAGGTCCTGTGCAGCCTGCTGTAGGTGACCCTGCTTCGGCAGGAGGGTTGGACTAGATGACCCACAGAGGTCCCTTCCAACCCCTACTATTCTGTGATTCTGTGATTCTGTGATTCTGTGATTCTGTGATGGCTACCATGAAGTATGTGGCAGATTGGCAACTACCAATCAGAGGGTTATTTTACGAACTAGGAAGGATTTTGTATTGCCAGATGTGCCTGAAGTATTTCAGAAAAATGTATTTTTCTCACTTTTTCTCTCAACATAAAAGTTTAGTGTTTTCATGAATTTGTAATGCTTCTAAGATTTCACTGTCTTCACAAAATTAATAAATTTACTGCTACAGGATACTATGTAGTTTAATCAAAAACATATAACTACTCTATGAGGTCCTTATGAAGTAAAGAAGCAAATGTGTGTTGTGAGAAGTTATCTTCTCTTTTTGTGATCTTTTCCTGCTGATTAACTGAGTTAAATAATTTGTGGTGCATATCTCAGTCAAATTAGTAAGGTATTCAAGGTAATAAAAGTTCAGTTAAAGTACAATTTAAAAAATTAGGAAGCATTGTGGCACTTACTATTATTATTTTTCTTTTAGTTAGTTTATTTTATTAAAGGGATCACCTTCTGTGATTCCTTGTTTTTTTTTTTTATAATTTGTTTTCCACTTCAGTGGTTTAGAGAGTGGGTATTGTAAATTCAGTTAAGCTGGGAAATTGAGCTAATATGATAGCAAAAGGATTCAAGTTTACAGTTTTACATTAATTTACTAAAGAGAAAAAACTTACTTTGTAAGATACTTGTAATTATCAATCCTGCAGTCTCTTGATATGACTTGGGTTGCTTTTGTGTTTTTTTTTCTTCTAGTTTTCGTGCATCAATATGGATATTAAAAATCCTGACTGTGTCCTTGGTTACATCTGGACAAACTTACTACCTTGAAAACAAGTCCTGGGTTGTTACTATTTTTGTGTTATGCCCTGCTTTTTAGGGTGTATCTAGGCTTAAATTTTAATATGATCTAGGGTAGATAGCAGACTAGAAAGTAAGCTGTAAGTATTGCGCAACATAGTTGAACTGTTAATGCTCATTTCACAAGCCCCTTTGGCTGTTAATGATGATGTTTGAAATTAGAAGAAACTGTCATTTGATGCATAAATAAATGCATGCAGCAACAGAAGCAACATAATCTGAAATTGAAATAAAATCTTTCTTTAAATAAGTGAGCTCTTAACTGGAATTAACTAGCACTAGTCAATTCATACTAACTGTTCATTTACTTGCATGGCAGACTTTAATTCTGGGCTAGGTCTTCGGCTAATAAGAATAAAATGCAAAATAGAAAACCCCACAGAAACAGACAAACAAACAATCACTGCCCCCATCACGGAATCATGAAAATGTAGGGACACAACTTAAGATACACGTGAGGAGCGGATGTGGCAAGTAAAAGATGCTCACTTTTTCATACTTGCCAAGTAGAAGCACAGCCTAAGCCTGTGGATGAGAAACTTGCAGTGAATTCACCGGCTTATTACAGGGTATCTTATGTTTCAGAGATTTCTGTTTTCAATGATTAGGTCTACATACACCACCCAGATCCCTGGGAATCTGAGTCTATTTTTTGAGCCCCCAGGCTATTAGCAGCAGCTACGCAATGTCAGTGCAGATTTCAGATACATCGATATTTGAAGGCAGCGACTAATTTTTGGCTAACAACGCAAGTGCGTGTCTGTTTGCTGATGTAACTATGTTATCTCTTACATAACTTGCACAAGGCTCTGTGTGTTGCAGGCACAATCTTCAGTGTTGTGAACCACTCAGGTTTGATGATGGTCATCTGGTTACACAGATTAAAACCAGTCTGCCTTAATTTACTAAGAAAACCCATGCAGGTTTGGTGAGCTAATGATACTCCAGTAGTTCAGACTTGGACATTTGGAGTCCTTACTTTGTTTGAGAGTCGGCGATGGGCAGATCTTCATGCTACCCATGTTCTGGGCAGATATTTGTCTGCTGTTAGACATGCGTATGCCATGCAAGCATTCAAGCAAGCGTTCAAGCGTTTGTCACTCCGAGGTTGGACTGCTCCAGTGCTGTATGGGGCTACATCTTGCTACATTTTTATAAAAATATTTGTTACTGTTGTTACTACTAGCTTCTGAGTCAAATAATGGAAGATTTCTTCCAGTAACTTGGTGTTTTGAATGAGCTTGTTAGAGAACACTGAACAAGGTTGGTCCATGTTTGTGGGGCAAAGGACATTGCTGACAGTGACTAACCTTGTCTGCCTTTTCTCTTTGCTCCAAGCACATGAATGCACTCAGCACTCATGTCTTGAACTGTTTCTGACCAATGTTAGGAGAACTCAATACCTTTTCTTACACAGGGTGCAGTAAAAAATTTTAATTGTTGAACAAGAATTTTCTGACTGCATCATAGAGAAGCCAGAGATACTTTAGGGAATATGGAAAAAAAAACATCACCAATGAGATAAAGTAGAAACCTGGGATATATGGCCTTCTGTCACATTTATCTGGAAAAATTGTAGCAAGTAAGGATTTTGGAACCTAATGCAGCGATAGAGGTATGGTCCCAGGAGTATGTGTCACTCTGCTTTTGGATTTACATCAGCTTCATGCAAGGTGCTGTTTAGCATGTAAAGTACTAGTTATGAATCTAAAACCTCTGACTGGGAAGGTATTCATTCATATGAAAGACTTTTTCCTCAGGGCATAGTACCATTCAATGAAGGTATACAAACTCATTCAAATATCAGAAAGTAGACAGAAAGCAGAACATTATCTGAGAGAGCTTGGAACTGGTAGTCCCAAATCTTCCTACTTTAAGGTGGGCTGCATCTCGGTGTATTTGTTTCCTGAGCAATGAGAGGGAGGATGTTAGTGGGTGCTCATAAATATCGCAGTGCACTGAGCTGATTGGTTAGAATATACATTAAGTGCTGGGTGAAGAGGAGCTTTTTTAGAAGTAGACTGTTTTATAACTATATTTTAAATGTTTCATGGAATGCCTAAAGCAAAAGACAGCATTTCTTTTTAATCAGGATATTTATTTGTTGAAATAAATGAATAATTTATTTACTTGCTATCTTGGTTGTATGTCTCCTTTCTGTGGATCCTTGTCAGGATGTACTTCAAATGGATATTTTTAGAGAGCAATGTTGGTCTTGGGGAATAATTGAAGCATAGCAGTAGGTGAGTTATATGTCCCTGTAGTTGGCCTTTGGACCTTTTGAATGTCAGTTTTTATAGTAATTTTGTTACTTGAGAACATGCCGTGGTGATTAAGTGTTCACATCTTTTATCCCAGAAAATCAGTTGCCGTCTTTGCCTTGATCAGTCAGGAATACTGCAAGCCTTACTCTGTTGTGTTTAGCTGTCTCTGTGCTATACATAAAACAAGTAGAGGATAACTTTTCCATCTGACCTTCCTTCAGTCTGGTTTTGTCTCCACTTTTGTTAATGCAGATCAGGCAGTATGACTCAAAGGAGTCTAAATGCACGCCTTCTAAGTATGTTTATGGGTATTTGTCTAATTATTTGTGCGTTTATTTTGACAGTGGCTTGTGTGCACATGTGTTTGTGTATTTATTTGCACGCCTGCATGTACTTGTCAAACTACCTTCTAGAGTTTACTTCTAAAATATTGGACCTAGTTCTCAAAATTCTACAATTACTTTGCCTTAGATTCATGGCAAACATAGATAAGTGAAGGAACAAGTGCAATCCAAGAGTGTTTTAGTATTGAGTGGTCTAAATGAACACGTTGATGAGATAATGAAAACTAAGCATTTCAGTAGCAAAAAATCACCAGGATACCTTTGAATAGTTATACCATTTACAGTATACTTAATTATAAAAGTGTTTCACATGAAATAAATATTTTGGAAAATTAATCTGTAAAAGCATCCTAGAACTAAAGTAAAATGGCACAAAAAGAGTACAGGAAAACATCTTTCATTGCTGTGTATTGGCATAACTTAACTGACTTCAGCTGATTATCTCAACTGATGTTTAACGAACTTCATAGCCAAGCAAATCAAATCACCCTCTGAGATACTTAAAAAATAGAGTTAATGGCTTCACTTCCTGCATCGGAGCATGAAAATGTTGTCCTGGGTGCTTTAAGTACTCAGGGAGAAGTGTATGTAAAAGAGGAATCTACCTGTAATATACAAGGGTTACCTAATTTTGCACTGGTAGAGAAGTGATGATAATCTAAACAGCTTGAGAGTACGACCCTTAGCTTGAAAGCTCCATGTGCCAGGCCCTCCTCAGACAAGACATTTTCCATGAGGATTTTACAAGTTTTTCAAAATAACATAAGATTGCAGGAGATTTTTTTAAAATTCTAGGAAATGGATCTTGCAACAACCCTTTCCAGAAACTGTGGGCTATTACAATCCAAGTTCAAGCAATTTAATGAATAGAAGTCACGTAATATTCTAGTTTATTTTGTTCAGTGTTGTAAAGACTTCATAACATTTGATAGCAATAAATTAAATAATAATGGATATGTGAAAGCAAACTAAATACTCCCTCACCTGAAAACAGTTTGTGACATATATATTTCTATAGAAAAAACGTTGCTGAAATTCTAGATAGTATAGTTACTGATATATTAATTCCCTAATTAAAAGATCATTTTTTCAAGATCAATAAAATTCCCAAACAGACACACAACAGTAGCCTCACTTGATTTTTTTGCACCAGTTTCATACCCAAATAGATTGCATTACACTGCGAATAGATGTAGAAACTGATATAAAATGGATATGAATGCTGATCTAGAACCACAATACTAGAATAGCATTATCAGACTTATTATGTAAAGACTCATCCCTGTTTCTTCTGACTTTCGAAAGTCAGGTGTGTGGCTGAGTACTTAATTTACATGCACAGATACTGACATGGGATATGCCAGGCATGAGCTAGTTTGTACAAAGCCACGATCCAAATATCTGATGAGAGCTGTAGGTGCATGTAGACTTTACCATATGCAAATTATGCCGTCTTTTGGAAGGAGGTCCAGAAGATTCACCAGAGTTTTTCTCACTTCTGAGATAGATACTGTTGTATTTTACCATATTTTCTAATGGTACTCCCTCTTTTTCATGGAGATGCAGGGCAGAAATCTGAGTCAGTAAGTCCAGTCTTTTCATAATATTAGCTAACCTTCATGTCATTCTTCTCTAGAATGACCCTCTTGAAGCCATCTCCCAGCATGGGTTATTAATATATTTTGTTAGCATTTTCCTATACCTTTATACTAGTGTCATTAATGAAAATATTAAATCCCATCTATCCCTGAGCTGGTTATTAAGGAATCCTGTTTGGATTGCTGGTGCTCTTTTCAGCTTTCCCTTCTATAATTTACCTTTTTTGAGAGGCTTAATTTTCTCCCTCTTAAATAAAATTTTCCTACTAACCAGTGCTAGATGAATTTGCTTTACCACACTTCCCTTTTCATTAGTATTATTTTTTACTTTGATTAGCTTTATATCTAAAATGGAACAATTGAGACAGAGGAAAATTAAAAAGCAGTGCAACACATTATGAACTAGGTGTATTACAGTGATTAGATTAAACACAAAAAGATACATTGAACCAAACTTGACACTTAAATGAAATAAAAAGTTTATGAAACAAATCTTTGACATACAAGAACATACTTCTAAAAACCTACCTGACATGTAGGATAAATCAAATGTAAAAATAAGAATTGTACAATGCCTTCTAATGATTAGCTGCATTTTCTCCTGGAACTCAAGAATAATTATAATATGTTTTCCAACTGTTTCTTCTTCCTTACAGTACTTGGGGTGTATAGAAGTCTTACGCTCAATGAGATCTCTTGACTTCAATACTAGAACACAGATTGCAAGGTAAGACTTTGCACAAGTCTGTTTTTTAAAGTAAATTCTGAATTGTATCCCTAAATTGGAAGGGCCAGGAAGATAGCAAAACATAGTAAAGAATTTTTGCATACTGTAAGTCCACTTTTTAAGTTTGCTTTTAATTTTCAAAACTCGGCTTTTTTTTAATCCACTGAAAATTGGAATATGCTTAAAATCTACAATGCATTTGTCAAAATGAGACTAGGGAGCTGCTGGTTTGCAGCCACATATTTATAAGTTTTTATAGTAATTTCTTATGAAAAAATGTCAGATTACAAATTGGCTGTACAAAGGATATAAATGAAAATATATCACCGCAATGATACCAGAGACAAATGAAAGAATGATGTCTTTTCCAGACTGTACATAAGAAACAATAAGCTTGTATTAGGTTCTTATTGCAATTCTTTTGAACCTGTTGTGGTATTTTTGTAAGAGCGGTACATAATCACAGCACTATCTTAAGAAGTGCCCATGAATCATTTTATTTCTAGGAGACCATTTTCTGAGAACTATAGGAAATAGTGTTTTACGGGCATTTTCACTTGAAAAGCTGAGATCATTGATTTCAGAGGACTGTAGCACTGACATTTTCTGGCAACTGGAGACCACCTTTTAAAATACTGGCATCGAAATAATGAAGTAATCATTTCCAAAGGAACATATATAAAGTGATATGACTGGATACAGTGCTTGAATTTCACCTCTTTGAGGTGTCTTACAGTTGCTGATAGTCTATCACAAACCATTTGTCGTACCAGAGACAGCTAAATATTTCTTTTACCAAATGAGAAAAATGACTTATTTTTATGCTTGGATGCTGATCATATGGTCTATATGCATTGACTGTGAGTTACACTTGCATACAGCAGCTTTGAATTGGACCCTGTGAGTCCTCACAAAATTTTAATCATTAATTTGTCAAGATACTTCGTTGATGAGGCGTGTAAAAGCACAAGGACAGGTAAATAACAGAATTCTGTTTTTTCAGGCAATATAGACTGTGGAGGCATTTGAGCATTTTACTACTGTGCTTTTTTAAGCTCATCATGTACATTCCTGTGGTATTTGCAGCAGTAACCTTTTAAAATGATTTCACGTATAAGCAGACTTGTAGTTCCAAAGCAGGTGGTACATTTGTGTTTACCAATTGGAAGTTAAATGATACTGGCTTATGAAACAGTTGTGATTTATAGTTATTGTTTTTATATTCTATACCTGAAGGTGAACTGAATTCAGATTTATTTTTCTGCACAGTTTCTTGCACTATATGTCTTCACTGGAATAGTGTTGTACTTTTCTTATTACCTAGCTTAAAGACACAATTCTGCCATTAATGCTTAGGCATATTTGCTGATCTAAAGGAATATGGTCTGCACAAAAAAAGTATCTTTGTCTTATAGTTCTTTCAATACAAAAATGATTCTTGGCTTTTACTGTGAAACAGGCTTGGAAAGGTATTTTTTTCTGTTGAAGTTATAGCATATTTGACTACATGGTGGGCAGTTTCTTGGCTCATCTTCCTCTTACCACATCTAGAGCACAGGATATTTTTTTCAAGCGGGAAGCCATATCTTGCTGTTTTGCTTGTTATTTTCTATTTGCGATTTTCTGTTTATCATAAAACAGTGAAGGCTCATTAACTCATCATTCTGATCCTGTAGTTCCCAATCTAAAACTTTTGAAAGCAGGAGATTTTAGGTGATTCTTGAATCAGGATCTAGCATCTTAATCTGCATTTCATTAATTCATCTGGCTCTAGAAATCCCTGTGCCACGTCTGAAGTTTTAAGTACCCACAGGAAGCAGTTTGTGCCATTCTTTGCCTTGTAGCATTTCACATACAATCCTATTCTTTATTAAGAAAATATTATTAAGGAATTATTAAAATTCACTTTTGCTGATTAACTTGTTCATGTGCACTGAGAAACATAACATAGGCCTCAAGATGTCTACTGAATTAATAAGGCTGATGTTCTGATATTACAGGCACCAATTCCGTCTTAAGAAGTCATTTGGCACCAAATGGTCTGTGCAACCCTTTGACTACAAATAAAAGTACCTGAAAGTTAGGTTTGTCTCCTATGTCATAGAATCATAGAATGCTTTGGGTTAGAAGGGACCTTTAGAGGTCATCTAGCCAAACCCCCCTGCAGTAAGCAGCGACATCGTTAACTAGATCAGGTTGCTCAGAGCCCTGTCCAACCTGACCTTGAATGTTTCTAGGAATGGGGCCTCCACTACCTCTCTGGGCAACCTGTTCCAGTCTTTTACCTCCCTTAGTGTAAAAAGTTTCTTCCTTATATCCAGTCTAAATCTCCCCTCCCTTAGTTTAAAACCATCCTGGCACAACAGGCCTTGCTAAAATGATTGTCCCCATCTTTCCTATAGGCCCCCTTTAAGTACTGGAAGGCTGCTATAAGGTCTCCCTGGAGCCTTCTCTTCTCCAGGCTGAACAACCGCAACTCTCTCAGCCTGTCCTCATAGGAGAGGTGCTCCAGCCCTCAGGGCTCCAGAGCTGGACGCAGGACTCCAGGTGAGGTCTCACCAGAGCAGAGTAGAGGGGCAGAATCACCTCCCTCCACCTGCTGGCCACGCTTCTGTTGATGCAGCCCAGGATACAGTTGACCTTCTGGGCTGTGAGCGCACATTGCCGGCTCATGTCCAGCTTTTCATCCATCAGGACCCCCAAGTCCTTCTCTGGAGGGCTGCTCTCAATCCCTTCAATGCCCAGCCTGTATTAATACCAAGGATTGCCCCGACCCAGGTGCAGGACTTTGCACTTGGCGTTGTTGAACCTCATGACGTTCACACAGGCCCATTTATCCAGCTTGTCTAGGTCCCTCTGGATGGCGTCCTGTCCTTCTGTCATGTCAACTGCACCACTCAGCTTGGTGTCATCTGCCAGCTTGCTGAGGGTGCACTCGATCTCGCTGTCTATGTCATTGATGAAAATAGTAAATAGCACTGGCCCCAGGACAGACCCCTGAGGGACACCACTTGTCTCCAATCTCCATTTGCACATCGAGCTGTTGACCACTGGCCTCTGGTTGCGACCTTCCAACCAATTCCTTACCTACCGAACAGTCCACCCGTCAAATCTGTATCTCTCCAATTTAGAGAATGATGTTGTGGGGGACTGTGTTGAAGGCTTTATAGAAGTCCAGATAGATGACATGTGTTGCTTTTCCCTTGTCCACTGATGGAGTCACTCCATCACAGAAGGCCACTAGGGTTGGTCAGGCAGGACTTGCCCTTGATAAATCCATGCTGGCTATCTCGAATCACGTCTCTGTCCTCCATGTGCTTAGCATAGCTTCTAGGAGGATCTTCTCAGGCACAGAGGTGAGGCTGACAGGTCAGTAGTTCCCAGGGTCCTCCTTTCTACCCTTTTCAAAAATCAGCACAACGTTTCCCTTCTTCCAGTCACCTGGAACTTCCCCTGTCTGCCATGGCCTTTCAAGCATGATGGAGAGTAGCTTGGCAACTACACCAGGACCCTGGAATGAATCTCACCAGGTCCCACAGATTTATGTGTGTTCAGGTTCCTCAGGTGGTCGCGAACCTGATCTTCCCTTACAGTGGGAGAGACTTTACCCCTCTGGACCCCATCTTGTGGTTCATTGACTCGGGAGGGGTGAGGAGAGAGATTGCCAGTGAAGACAGAGGCAAAACAGTTGTTGAGTTCCTCAGCCTTCTCCTGATCTGTTGATATGAGGTCACCATTCTTGTTTATCACAGTGGGTACGCTTAACTTTCCCTTTCTGGCTGACATACCTGTAGAAGCCCTTCTTGTTATTCTTTGCCTCCCTTGCCAAATTCAGCTCCAGCTGTGCCTTGGCTGTCCTGACCCCATCCCTACACAACTGGGCAGCTTTCCTATACTCTTTGCAGGTTATCTGTCCCTGCTTCCACTGCCTGTGCAGTTCCTTCTTGCTCTTTAGTTTGTCCAGCAGGTCTTGACTGACCCATGCCAGTCTCTTCCCTTCCTTGTCTGATTTCTTACACCTGGGGACTGAGAGCTCTTGTGCTCTATGGAAAGCGTCCTTAAAGATCTGCCAGTTCTGTTCTAAATGTCATACATTTATAATTAGGCATGTCCTTTGGTGATTTCTCTGCAGCCTGCCACCTGTAAGAAAACTGTCCTCATAACCTGACAGCATGTGATGGAGAGTGACTGAGGCTGGGGTCTGTAGACCTAGTAATGTTAGCTGTGACTGGTCCAGTGAAGGAACCTAGATCCATGGCTGCAGTAAAAGCTTTTCTGAGTATGGGACTGTGTAAACTTCTCTGTGCTGTTTCCCGTAACTGGAGAACTAGATGTCAAGGCAGCTCTGATCCCTTTCAGACCCATAACTTTATAAATGGATCCTACTGCATGTGTCACAACTGTTTAATCTGCTATTTTTCCAAGACGTTGCAAAACCAGTCATAGAAGAAAGTGATCTGTCTCGGGCCAATCTGACTTCTGGTATTATGTTGTATATACTAAGTACAACTGAAAAACAGAAAAGATGAACCAAGTTACCTGATTCAGTGTGGAAGTCTAGATGCATCTCTTCCTAATAAGCACGTGTCGTGCTTGACACATACAAAGCATTTCCTCCCTTTCTAGCACTGCATCACATTCCCATCCCTGCCTGCTTTCTTACCCTTGCTTTTCCTCCATGTTGCAGAGCTCAAGCATAGGAAGTCAGCCATTAGGAATCCTACGTTTGCCTTTTTTCTGTCTTCTGGCTATTCCGTATGTCACTTTATCTCTCTGCTAGCTTTGAGGAGGAACAAAGCCCAAAGTAAAATGAGCAGCACCAGTTCCTAGAAGAAAAGAACTTCTGTGGCTGAGTCATGGGAGGGTGAGATGTGTAGTCTCTGACTCTGCTGCAAATATTGGGCCTTATTTTGGAAAAAGCATTAGCCCCAGTTAAAGACAACCGTGTGATTAAATGAATTAGTGCTTGTAAAGGCACTTAAATTGTTGGGTGAACATTTAGAAATTGATTAAAAATTGGGCTAAGATTTCTAGTTATCTAGTGAATTAGGCACCCATTGTAAATAAGAAGTTAATGGGAAAAGCTTGTCCAGATATTTTGAATGGCTTTGAAAATCTCGGCTGTTATAATTAATACATTAGGAAAGCATATACATTGGTGTGTATGCATGGACCAGTCTGACAAATGAAGAGCTGCTATTTCAACTCCAGGAACTGGACTAAGCCCCAGTGTGAACAGTTTGATCAGCAGTCTTTCCTTCCTTGCTGCAGTCATGTTAAAAATCAGTCTGTGCCATCTAACGCTGTTGTACCTGGCCTGTGACTTGTTTTAGTTTTGCTTTTTCACTTTTTGTAAATTAAAATGTTAAAACTTGCAGCAATACATTTATCTTCGTGTGAAAGCAGTGAGCAAGCACTTTCACTTGTCATACTCTTCATCAGATCTTAACAACCTTGGTGGTGCCTGACAAAAGGTGTTGTTATCCTAATTTTGGATCTGATTTGCGGAAAAATGAACAGCTATGTACAATTTATAACAGATTTTTCCCTTTATCATTACACATTTGAAGTATCTAGATTCTTTTACTACAGGAGAAAGAGGAGAACCAGAGTGGTATTAATCAGGCGTATTATATTTATTCTTTTGTGCAATGAATGTAATGTCATGTGAATTCTTGAGCAAATAAATGGATGTGCAAGCCAAGGGTCAGCAGTTATACATAATGATAAATAAAAGCCAGCCGAATCCACATGTTGCATCATTAATTACCCAGTGGTAATTCTTGTAACACACGTGAAGTGAAGATGACTTTCTTGGGCAGTAAGACGAACAGAAGCATTTCATTTTCAACGTAGCAGAGGAACAGGAGGACTAGCAGGAGAGACTTCTGAACTAACTGCAAGTGGCAAGAGGTCCCAAGTTCATCTGAAACCTACTGTCATCATCACAGAAAGGAGCCGCTCTTAAGCTTGTGTGGCGTGGCCCTTTGTGCCCTCAGGCTGTTTTTTTGAAAAAAAAAAATAAAATAAAAAAAAATCAGGTAACATTCTTTTGCAACATGTGCAGTGTTTGCAGTTCATATAATAAGTTTGTGTGCTTAGTGTTAAATCTGGTATAGTGTAATGAGTCTTCACTACTGTCTTGTATGCATGAGCGTAGTTATGCACTGGATTGAATTAGAATAATGTTGCATGCAATGTTCATCGTACAGCAGTGTTTGGCTGCATGTTCACTGGTATCTAACTGAATGCGATCAGTTTACTGCATGCAGCTTCAGAAAGTCACACCTCCCCATGCTAAGTAAAACATTATATTGCATGTTGTGTTAATAGGAAGTAGATCAGAGGGCTGAAATACTTCTTATGAGCAGTGGACCCGAATCCAAACTTTGATCCCAGTCCTCTCCATGAACTTCATTGGGCTGAACAATTTGAACGAGATTCCTCTCCAAATTTGGAGCCTGAATTTTATTAATTGTAAAATCCTAACCCATTTATGCCAATATCCCATGCTTCTGGAGGGGAGATGATGTAAATCCAAATTTTAGAACTGGGTTCAAGTCCAATGCTAATCAATATGAATAAGGTTCAGTTGATGTAGTGTTTCTTTCAACTGTATCTTTGTTCTTTGCAGAAATTAACTGTCAGCAAGCATCACTGAAAGAATGATGGAGGACATTGAAAAGGAAGAATGTTTTCCCTGTGATTTTTGAAGGCAGATAGGTAACGTGTTGTCTGCAGTGAATTCTGTATTCATTTTCCTCCTTAACATGCTCTCTTGCTTGGAAGGTGGGTGTGGTTCACCCCTGCTTTCTGCTATGTGAACTCTGGATGTGGGGTAATGCTTAGGGGATGGTGCTTAGGGGGTGGCATATCCGCACCGCAATCTGGATACATGGATCTATGCAGGAAGGGGTGTGAACGAGTATCCTCTTTCCTTGTGCACAGTTACTTCGGGGCCAAAGCTCTGGGAAGCACAGGGTGCTGACTACTCCTTAGTTCACCAGGGAGCAGGATTGCCAAAAGTGGATGGGGATATCGTTGTAATTCATAAAGCACACCTCTAAGTGGGGCAGTAACAGCTATAGTGTCTGGTATTGTCACAGAATAATTTACATTTGCTAGTTTAGCTGTCATTAGCACAGAAATGGGTTAGAATAAGTAGGGGTTTGTGTGTTTAACATTGAAATCTTTCATTTTCAATGTAGTATTAGTGGGGAAAATGTTAGCTAGTATTTGGTTTAATTCAACTAATATATGGTAATGCAAAGCCTAACTGAGAATAATTAATTGAGCTCCCTCATTCCACTTGCCTTTGTGAGAAAGCAAAGAGCTTCTCAAGGGATGGGGAAGGTGGAGAGTTGAAAGCTAAATGATCAGGGAAGCAGGCTTGGGTATAGCTGTACCCTGGATTTTCAGAAAGCTGGTGACTCCACTTTGTTCTGCAGAAGCAGAAGGACTGAGGCAGAGTGGTCTTAATATGTTTTAAATGCAAATTGCAATGCAAAGTTAATAACCATTTAGCACCTTGAAAACAGAGACACTCTCAAGTTCTTATGCTAATACACCTAGCAGTTTGATTACACAGAAAGCAAAGACATAAGGAATTTGAGTGTCTTTTGTACGACATGTCCAGTCACACCAGACAGTTCATCACCACTGGACAGTCCTTTTTGGCAAATACAGCTTGTATATTTATAAAATGTCATGTATCTTATGGGGTTATTCAAAAGGGCAGTGTTAGAACTTTAATCCTCTAATAAAAAAGAGGTTTTGGAAGATATCTATCTCCAAAGTCCTGCTTTGGACACGAAGCCAATTAGGTGTTAGAGAAAAGTATTCATTAGACTAAATTTTTTCATTTTACTTTCATAAGGTTTCAAATACTTGCTATGGGCTACTTTTTGAGAGATAAGATACTGTAGTAAATGACCTGAGGCTGGACCCAGTTTGGAGGTTACTATGATCCTGATTTAGCAACAGAAGACAGTTTTAATTTCTCTCTCTCCATCTCCTGAGCACAACTAGAATAAACAGCCAGAGACCAGGCTGAGTGCAAAAAAGCCTGAAGGTCACAAAAGAAGTTAAAGGATTGGTGCTACCTAACAGATCTAAACCTCCAAGTATATTTTTCTTAATTTTTTTTTGTATCATTGACCTTGTTCTTGACAGATGGGGGGTTGTGCAGAAGGAAGGCTTTTGTAGGTGCCCATTCAACATCAAGGTTTTGTATACCCCAACTTTACGTTCATAAAAGCTGCAACAAATATTTTAAGAGGTATCCTCTTTGAAAGATATCCCAAATTTTGGGCAAAGATTGTCAGAGTCTAAATAATGGTTAACTACAGATATATATGACTGTGTTCTCAGCAGTGGAGGAGCAGGGGTATGCCTCTTTGCCATTGCCTGTTGGTGGCATACATTTGCCATAGCTGTAAGGAAAAAATGGATATTTTTGCCCCAGTCTTGCTAAGCACAGATCTGACTGTGTGTGCATGCAGATTGAAGAGATATATCTACATAAGGTGTGTTACTGGATAAGGATTTTCACTCTACATTTCTAAAAATAAGACTGTTGTTAAGAACTGCTGTATTAGAAGTCAGCAAGATCAGGTAGTCTTCTCTGTTAGTGATGAATGAAACAGAGTTCCTGAAACTTACTTGCTTGTTCTAAAAGAAGGTACAGATTGTACTGAAATTGCCTCAAATATTCCGTAAAGTTACATCATCTATAAATACTGAGAACAGAGCTGTCATTGAGCATACCAATGGATAGAAAGTTTCTTTGGCAGTAAAAGGAAAAGAATCCTCTCAAGTGCATTGACTTCCGTTAGAAGATTGATGTAAGTCTCCCATTGAAGCTGCAGGAGCGTAAGAATAACAACCGTTGGACAGATTGCATGCTACTTACCTGTGGTACTCTGTGTCTAACAGTTGCCAAATCCAACCCTTTTACTGTATAAAGTTTATTCAATAAACCAAAAATGAAGTTGGCCAGCTTCCTTTCATTTTCTGCTTGTAGATTTTCTGCAATGTGAAAAAACTCCATTTCAAGAAACAAAATGAGGAGCTGAGTGGAGAAAAAGGAGAAGTCGTCGTCTCCTTGCTCTGCGAGTGACAACAGCTTGTGGTGCCACATCTGCCGATGTTGCTTTGTTCCACAGACCTTTTCTTCCAGGCTTTCCATCTCTTGTGCGGTCAGGACAGGCTTCAGTTTGGTCCGGCTGGTGTGACAAACAACATCGCTTGGTCTCGGCGCTGCTTTCTGGGGGTCTGCCCCAAAGGGGTTCTCCCAGCATGGCACCCTGGTACCCATGGTACCCATGGTGGTAGGCCCATCCATGCCACACAGTTAGCCTCCCCTTCCTAGCCATACTCTCCGTCTGTTTTCCTTCACTACTTCTGCAGCCTTACCTCTTCCAGACATGGTCAATTTACAAGTTGATGTTTAAAGTTCTGTAAACAGTAATATACCGTTTTAGTATTCAGAGCTTGTGGGTGGCCCCTGTGCTACTTCAGACAGGACACACTCATTTTGCCTGTTTTGCAAAAGAACAATTAATATTTTGATTATTAAACGGATTTCTAAAAATGTATTTTTGGTCTCTGTTTTTTTCTTTTTCAGAAGCAAGTTATTTTCATATTTGGTATACTCTGTTTCTCCTCAGCAAATACTGGTACAACACTTGGTAATGATTTACAAATTATAAAAAAAAAGAAATCGCCAGGAATATAATACTGTTAAGCAGTAACTGGGAGCCTTCTGTACAATTCTTCTAGACATGTCATGATTTCATTTTAAAAGTCCGTCTTTTAATGTCTGGTTTTTTAACCTGCGAGGCTCCACGTTTTGGAGGCGGCAAAGGTAAACTTGGGAACTGTAGGATACTGGAAGATATTAAGAGAAGACTGGTAGTTTTTAAGTCTTGTCATACAAAACATTTCAGACTAAAAACTAGTCACGTTTCTTGTCTCAATATTTGAGATGGCTATACTTTTTCCAAATACGTTGAGAAAATCTGTGCAGTTTGTATGTGCCGGTCATTTCCCTGAAATACGTGTTCCAGTATGCTGTTTTTTAATCAATTAAATTGTATTAATTAAAAAAGCAACAATAAAACCTATCAGCACAGCCAAGAAAATAATTGAAACCACAAGGAGGGAGAGTATTTTCGTGTGACAGTGTTTCATAGAGCAACAGATTTGAGCTTCCTGAGTGGGCTATTTTATATAACAGTCAGGGTAAAATATGACTAAAGCTATGAAAAATATCAGGGCATTAGCCTTTTTAATGGAACAAAATGGCAATGTAAAATGCCTTTTTTTCTGTCTGAGAGAGATGTCAAGTCATTTTAAAGCACAATAGGTCAGCATGAGAAAATGCATATTGGTAATTTTTCACTGGATACATTTGTGTGCTGAAATTGTATTTAAAATACACAACATGTTTTGTGCCAAGAAAATGACACCACAGTATGACCATCTGCAAAGCAGAAAATACTCTTGGACAGATTTGGAACTCGGCATGTGGTCCCTACTGCAGACAGCGCAGTAGCTAATTTTACAAGACATCAAGATAACTCTACACTGGTATGTATCTGAGCCTAGCTAATGAAACTGCATGTAGCTTAGAAAGGTGTGATGTGCATCTGTGACGAATAACTTTCTTATTGGAAAGGAAGCAAATGTAGTCACATCCAACTTTTCCAGACTCTGTGCAACTGTTTAGCCATGGAGATACGGCCTAAACTTCTGCTTTTGCCTTCCTCAGACCAGTGTTTGTGTGCTTAAGTGAGGTAATGGCACTCCCAGCCTAGCAGCAATATCTATTTCTGGGCTTGATTTGTGGCTCAGGTGTTTGTGCTGAAGAGGCATTTGCAAATCTGATTTGCTGCAAAAAAAGCTTACGTCTGCCTTGTGCTGCCTGGCAATGCAAGCTGGAAATAAGTCTTTAGGATGTCTTTTCCACATCAGCAGGCTATTGGTATAAAGACACCCCCCCCCTCCCAGAATGATCTAGAATATTCTGAAAAGAGAGATCCAGGATCCTTCCCTTGGAAAAAGTGCGTATCAGTGCAGTGGCAGGTATTCAGCAGTCCTTTTTCCTCCTGTTTTCATCAGATACTTCTTTAAGGCTCCTTAACTCCCAGGTGGGAAAAGCAATGTGCCTTTTGTTGCAGGTACACAAAGAGTTGCTGCCAGGATGCGCTGACCCTGGCTAGGCAGACTTGCTCTATGAATATCTTTTCTGAAGTTCCCAGCATTTTCACTAAACGCATTGTGAACTTACACCCTGCAGTTGCTTGAGTACATTTAGTATTCAGTTTCAAAAACTGAAGTTAAAAGAATTGTCAAATTCAAGTTCAGATGTCTTGCCTCATCTGACGTGTGTCCCAACAAGCTGTCACCTTTCTCAGGTCCTTCCCCCCACCTGCAGTCTTCCTGCAGACTTTGGGAAAACCGAGTTCAGTGAAAGCAAGGTATTTCACTAAAAGACAGGTAGTCGGAAAATCTGTAGCGCTTTGCTACTGAGTCAGAGGGTGTACATCCTAGCTTTGCAGCTGCTCGGTGCCTTCTCTGCTGTGCCGAGGCAGGGAATACGAGCAGTAACCAAGGATGCCTCGCCAGCCCTCACCCCGTGGCTTCAGCCTCTTCAGCTGGTGCGTTTCGTCTCCTGCGCTCAAGTGACAGTTCTGATCAACAAGGCCCTTGAGTCAGATGGGTCTATTGAGTAACACGCTTTATGTCTGATTATCAGGAGCTGGCGGGCAGAAGAGGTAGTAGCAAACCCACTACAAATCCCAGCCCTGCACCAGAATAATAACAAGATTCTAAATGTTTTTTGTCAGGTGCGGTGGCCTGAAAAATCCTTTTTCTTCCTACCTACTTGATGCTGCTGCTAGAGAGAGAAGATGGTGGAGACAAATAGGAAGAGAAAGGAGGTTACAGGCAAATTTAAGCACAATTCATATATCATAGAATCATAGAATCATTACGGTTGGAAAAGACCTCTAGGATCATCAAGTCCAACCATCAACCCAACACCACCATGCGTGCTAAACCGTGCCCCAAAGTGCCACATCTACACATTTTTTGAACACCTCCAGGGATGGTGACTCAACCACCTCCCTGGGCAGCCTGTTCCAATGCCTGACCACTCTTTCAGTAAAGAAATTTTTCCTAATATCTAATCTAAACCTCCCCTGATGCAACTTGAGGCAATTGCC